>OGPL01000098.1_pt1 | contig 86579 bp, 89 predicted proteins | sample 1552901 | NCBI WGS metagenome assembly OGPL01 (sample SAMEA2580244, study PRJEB22360) | human gut metagenome | biome: human gut; feature: human-associated habitat; material: faeces | place: Denmark | collected 2008/2010 | reverse complement strand
GCACGACTGCATTCATGATGTGTAATATACAAAATTTTTATAAACATGTCAACAGGTACAAGCAGACAATATTTACATTATATTAAATAAGGATATAATAAAAGTTAAGGAGTAATTAAAATGTCAAAAAATATTGAGTTGTTAGAGCAAATTGATAACACTATAAAGGATAAATATAAAAATGATACTAGACAGCTAAATGGAATAATGTGTCTTTTCAAAACTAACATAGATAATATTGAACATATATCTAAAATTAAAGACTTTGATTTTAAGTTTAAACAAGCAATAGGATATGAACAAGAATTGTTGGATATAATAAACGAATTAAAAACTAGAAATTAAAAAACACTAATATAAATGATATCTTATATGTAGTTTGATCTAATGCATAAATGTTCCTCCTAATATTTAAAAAGTTTTAATTCTATTTAAGATGACATAAATCTAAAACTTTCATCAACTTCATCTTCTATGATGCATAGTTTTAATACCATTTAAGATGACATAAATCTAAAACTTTCTTCTTAACTTCAATTTTAGATAACTTGTTTTAATACCATTTAAGATGACATAAATCTAAAACTCTATTTTCTTATAGTAAAATCAATTACTTGTTTTAATACCATTTAAGATGACATAAATCTAAAACGCGTCTATGCCATTGTTTCTTTCTTCACAAGTTTTAATACCATTTAAGATGACATAAATCTAAAACAATGCCACTATCTATTGCAAATATTTTAAAGTTTTAATACCATTTAAGATGACATAAATCTAAAACGATTATAATAATCAAAGTGATAGTACATGTGTTTTAATACCATTTAAGATGACATAAATCTAAAACCCATAACATCACTTGTTACAATTAATACGAGTTTTAATACCATTTAAGATGACATAAATCTAAAACATGAAAGCATGAGTTATTATGAAACATTATGTTTTAATACCATTTAAGATGACATAAATCTAAAACTGTGTAGTAGACCTAGATGTAAGTGTGTATGTTTTAATACCATTTAAGATGACATAAATCTAAAACATCAATCCACTTTGACCTGTTAAATTGTCAGTTTTAATACCATTTAAGATGACATAAATCTAAAACTGACAATATTTTGGATACTAGTTACTTTTTGTTTTAATACCATTTAAGATGACATAAATCTAAAACTTATCTGCATAAACATTGCCATTTGATTGTGTTTTAATACCATTTAAGATGACATAAATCTAAAACAATATTAGATAGTTTAGCGGATCAATATAAGTTTTAATACCATTTAAGATGACATAAATCTAAAACCTCAATTTTTTAAATCTATATCTAAAACATCCATAGAACAATGTTATTTTAAATGGTATCATTTCTATGTCATTCAATAGAATTATAACACAAATTCATCTAAATTTTCATCAATTATGTACTTTTTTTCATTTTTTAATGAAATGCCATAACATTGAGAGTCAACTAGTATAATTTTTATATTATTGTAAATAGCATATTTATAAAACTCTACTATTTCATCTTTTGATAAGTACTGCTTTAGATTAACAAACACTAATAAATTATTTGTTCTTAATACTTTTTCTAAATCTATTAATAAAAATAAATTATCTAATAATTCCTCTTTTGGACTTATACTCAATTTCATTATTTTATTTATATTCTCTACATTGATCTCATCTTCAATATGTAATGGTAAATCAATATTATTTAATGACCTTTTATAAATTTTTGTCATTTTGGTGTATAAAATTGTTAAATCTTTCATATCAGACTCATCTAAATAGTTATTTGCAAGTTTTGAAATATCATTTGTATACTTTTTAGAATCAAATTGAAAGTCAAAATAATTAATATGTATTTTTATACTTCCATTCATATTTAATTCTTTACTTTCCTGTGTAAATTTTATATCATCACTATATCCTATTGTATAAATAGAATATAAATCATTGATAAATCTATAAAAATATCTCTTATTTTCAATTTCTATTGCATTTATATATTCATCATTAAATATTATTTTATTATCAAAATAATCTACTATTAAATTCATAACACTATTAGCCTATCTTCATTATTTATTATTTTACTATTGCTTTCGCCAATAATGTACTCTATCTTAGAGTACTGTTGCTCTGTGATTGTTAATACCTGAATAAGGCCTTTTTTCGGAGCACTTCTTCTTATTCTACTTATAAGCAATTCAGACTGGTTATTATTAAGTACTAGTTTTGAATAAACTGATTCTTGCATCATAATAAATCCTTCACTTAATAAATATTTTCGAAATTTCAAGTAATTTCTTTTATCTTTAGCATAGATATTTGGCAAATCAAAAAAGACAATTGTTCTCACTATTCTATCCCTCATAATATATAAATCCTTTATATTCATCCATATTTTCAATATTATTTAATGTATTTTTTACATATAAACTAATTATATCCTTTAAAGTATAATTTTTATTTTGATATTTATAAGTATTATTTAAAATATTTATAATGTCTAATTTATAATTGGTATTAAATTCTCTATCTTGATTAAAGTAAACAAAATTATCTACTAATACCCTAAACGGTTCCATTAAATCACAACTTAAATTAAATTCATTAAATTCGTTTTTATGATGAATGCCAAGTTGTGTTAAATAGCCGTTAGATATGACTTCTTTATTTATGGTAGACAATAAAATGGCATAGCCATAATTCAATGCAGCATTAATATTATCGTTATCATTTCTTACAAAAGATTTTCCAAATAATGCATTAAAGTACACTTTTGCTGCATGACCTTCTCTATTAGTTTTGTCACCTATTGTTACTTCATCTACGTAACTACTTAGCAAATCGTATTTATCATTATTTATTTTATTTAATAGCAAGCTTTGATTAATAATTTTGTTTTTTATTATTTGCATCCAAAGTTCATCTTTGCATTTACTACTCCATTGAATTTGTTCTTTAATTTTTTTACTACTATTATGACGCGAATAGTAAGGTGACAACTCACCAAATGGATTATGCTTTTCATCGCAAAAAATCATATTAATCTTTGCATCAGCAATTTCCTTTAAAAGGTAAGCAGAAATAGACACTGATATAGAATCAACTATTATAGTGTCTATTTCAGATAAGTGCACATATTTTTCATCGTTGTCTTGTTTAACAACCAAAAATCTATTTTTATAGCTTATCTTTGACTGCCTTGATATAACTACTGTTCTAAAGCTCATATTTGTTTTCTCTTAGTCCCGTTGAGGACTTATTAATTATTTCACAATTTGTAATAATACGATCATTTTTCTTACCAAAAGCGCTTGAGTATTTTTCATTTAAAAATTTTAAGTTAGCATTATCACTTCTTGTATTTAATAAATTAGTCAACTCTTTGATTAATTTTTCTTTTTGTTCAATATCAAATATAGAATAATCGCCATTATTGGTTATTTCTTTTAACTCGGCTACTAAATTGCTATATAGTTTATAATTGCTTTCAACGCTATTAATTATATAATCAAGTATAAAATCTAACGATGTACTATAATCGCCAATCTTTTCACTGTCTTTATTATTAAATAATTTATTTAGAGCATATTTATATTTTTTCATGAAAGCTTTATTATATTTGAATTCTTTGGCGTTACATATTTCTATTTTATCAGATGCACCCACTAAATAGCATAACTGATTATCCCAATTCATCAAAGAATAAAATGGTATTTTTTTATTATCGAATTGAATAGTATCATTTATCTTTAATTTTAGTAAATTTCTAAAATAATTTTCTTTGGTATCCATGGATGCGTTTTCAAGATAAATTGGGAAACCAACCAGCTTTTGTTTTGTTTTTTTATTATAAGTGTATCTTACCATTATGGCATAGCTAGGGTTAATACGATTGTAGCTGCCATAAAGTTCAACAGGCATATTTTTCTTAAGTGGCACGCCATTTTTACCCTGTGGTTGTTTTGTTTGATTATAAAATTCTCCAGTTTTCATTTCAGTTTTTCTACTAATTAATATATCATTTCGATATAGTGTATTTTCAATTAGTTCATTAAATTCTTTAGCATTAAATATTTCTCCCGTATCTACATTAATTAGCTTGGGTGCTATTTCCGCAAAATCTTTTTGAAATTCTTCGTCTAAACTATTAACAATGATTCCATGATGTAATCTTCGATAATCTTTGTTTTCTTTCAATTTATCATTAAATTCACTTATTTTTTCATAATCTAAATCATAATGAAGATACTTTTCTTGATACTTTCCTAATACTGCTGCTAAATAAGCATCATGAGCGTGGTGGTAATCGTTAATATCTCTAAATTTATATAACTCATATTTATTGCGGTAACTGCTAGAAATATTAGCTTTAAAATAAACTATTTTGGTTGTGGTATAGAAACTACTTAATATATTTGCTACATGTTTGGTAATTTGTCTAGTTTCTACTAATTGTCTATTAATGAAACCTTTTATGTCTTCATCACTATATACCGATCTCGTTAACCTGTATAATTTTTTATTAGACATTAAACCATTATTTTTTAAACGGTGCCAGATGCTTTTGGTATAGTCATTTCTAAAACTTTTTGGTAAAACTAATGAAGCGCCTTTTTCTTGATTACATTTTCGACATACTAATGCCCTATTATCCCATGAGTCATCTTTAATTAAAGTTCTTGGTAAAATATGATCTATTTCATATAAACTGTTTTTGCCATCTAAATCATCTACATTAATTGATGTACCGCAATATAGACATTTTCCTTCTTGTAAATAGTATAGATACAACTTATCAGTATCTATTCTTTCTTCGTTATCTAGTTCTTGTTTTAATACTTTATAATTGTCTTTTACTTCTTCTTTAATGTTATCATATAGCTTTTGCAAATATTTTTTCCTATCATCTTTGCGTTCTTTCTTTTCGTGACTCCTTACCATTTCAACAATAATATTTTTAGGCTCATAACCCATATAATCTGTTATTTCTCTAACTACTTTTAAAGCTTGATAAATGCCTCGCTTAGTAGCAGGAGAAGTTGCTAAGTCTGCTACTACATCATATGTTAGTTCTTGGCTGCCCTTTGTAATGTTATTTGCTTTAGCGATTAGCTTTTGGAAATTATACTCATCATTATTTATTATTTGCATGAAATTTTCGTCTGTTTCATACATTAAATCCATTATTGATTTAGGAATATTACTTTCTTTATCATTAATTGTAAGTCCGGTTAATAATTTTTTAGATAAACGACCCCATCCCTTATATTTCTTATTTAGAATATTCTTTATTTGATTGTCGTTTAACTCTGGATAATTATCTCTTACTTTCTTTTCTAAAATATCCTTATCATCAAAAATAGTTATCCATTTAATTATTTCTTCTGCATCCTCTTTATTATAACTAGTTCCATTAAAGATACCAGCATTTCCAAAAAAGTCAACGTATGGTTGCATATTGTTCGCAAACTTTCCATCGGCTGAATACCCGCTTATTTTTAAATCATTTTCATAAAAAGTATAGTCTAAATTATTAAGTAAGAAATCTCTAAATTTTGTTTCTGTAATTGTTCCATTAGTTTTCATAAATAATTCATTAACTATTTTATGCTGTTGCTCATTTGTTAAACGTTCATTATTTATTTTAATTTGTTTTAGCTCATTTAAGACTTTAAATTCCGAATATAATATTGAGTTATTCGGCAATGCATTTTCATCTAATAAATAAGTGCAATGAGAAATCATGCGTAATATGAATTTTTCAGCAGTTTTTTCCTTATCTATTACCTCATCAAAATTGTATGGATCTATTTTTACATTATCTATTTTTCTAATCATCCATGCATTCTTAGACTTTTTATCCGAAACAAGAGGTCCAACAAAATATGGTATTTTAAATTCTAACAGCCTTACAAGTTTATACGTATTGGATAGGCCATTATCAATACTAGGTTTAACTTTTTCTAAAAGAAATGGATAAAAGCGTCCTTGATTTTCAATAATTTTAATTAGTTCATCTCTATTTAATTGATATGGATATTTACCATTTTCTTTGGTAGTTATTCTAGGTAATATTTCATTATTATTTAATCTTTCTATGAATTTTTCATTTGTAATTATAGAATCTGTATTATCTATATATTTTTTTAATTCTTTAAAAAACTCTTCTGCTTCTAAATTATTATGAACATATGAATCATATAAGCATGAGTATTCGTTTTTTTTGCTGCCCTTTTTTTGGGATTTTTTTGAAGTTTTTCGATCTCCAAAAATTTTTGTATATTCTGGAGTGCCTTTTTTTAAGATGCTTTTTAGCAATTTTAAGTCTTCTTTATGTTGGTTATATCTAGAAACCATCAAACTTGAAATGGAAGTTTCATTACTGCCCTTAAAAATCTTTTTTAAGAACACCATATCATATAATTCTTTCATTTGCTCTAGTATTTCTAGGTAGTCACCTAATAGCTGTTCTAGTTCATCTAATTTATCATCGTAATCTGTGCCATCTAAACTAACGCTTAAATTCTTTTCAGTATCCGTTTCTAGATTGAATAAATTTGCTATATTAAATTTACTTCCAATAATTAACTTACTAAATTCAGTTGAAAACTTCTTGCTTATTGAGCTTTTAGATAGTTCTTTAACCAAATTAACTTTTATGTCATTTTTTAAAGGGCCATTTATGATATTGGCAATTTGATTATAATCAATGTCATTTAAGCTTTCTTCAGAAATACCTATTTCGTCGACAATTTCACTTATAGAAGCAAAAATTTCTTTTAACTTTCCAACAATATCTAAATTATTGACATTAAATGATTTGCCTTCATATATAAAGTTTCCACGATACTTAATGATATGATGAATAGCTAAATAAACTAATCTTATATCCATTTTTTTATTTGTATTCATTAATTCTTTACGTAAATGATAAATTGTTGGATATTTATTGTAATATTTTCTTATTATTTTTCTTTCTTCTGAACTAATTGTTATTTTTTTATTTAATAAATCATTCTTATTGTATTTGGACTCTTCTAATTTTTGAAAGAAGTTGTTATCTACTTCATTTATTTTCTCTTTAAATTCACTTTGAAGAAGATTTATTCTTTCCTTTCTTCTATCGTAACGACGACGTGTGCCTCTTTGCATTCTTCGTTCTTGTGCCGTTTGAGCTTCTTCAAAAAGCCTTACACCCCATAATGAATTTCCACCCTTTTTCATCACTTTATTTGTTTGGTCGTCTACAACGGCCCATCCAACAGATGACGTGCCGATATCTAATCCAATATTATAGTTTTTCATTGACTTACCTCCAATTTTTTGATATTATTAACTTGTCTTAATACCATTTAAGATGACATAGAAAGTTAAAATAAAGGTTTTCCTTAAATGATTCGACTGTTTAGCAGTCTTTTTATTTTCTTTGCCTTCTTAAGTTTGATTATAACATCAAATATATCAATGAGCAATATAAAGTGTGTCTTATTCGCTTCTTATGTTCATAATTAATCATTCACCATTTTATTAAAATTTATGATATTATTATAATAGGTGAAGTATAGTATGAATAATGAGGAGTTTTTGTATAAGTTAAAGAATAAGGAATATATTTCTAATAGATTATTTCATACTGTAGATAAATCTTTAATACCTAGTGATTTTAATTTAGATAAATATAATGATAATGTATTAGATACTTACTTAGTAAAATATGATGAGTATTTTAATAATTGTTTTAATGGATTAGATAAAAAGATACTTCTTGATACTGATCAAAAAAGAGCTGTTTTAGCAGATGAAGATAGTTTATTAATACTAGCAGGGGCAGGAACTGGTAAAACCACAACATTAAGCGCTAAAGTTAAATATTTAGTAGATATAAAACATATAGACCCTAGTAAAATATTAGTTATGAGTTATACCAAGAAAGCAACAATAGAATTGCAAAAAAGACTACAAGATGATTTGGATATTAATTGTGATGTTACGACATTTCACTCTTTGGGATATAGATATATTAGAAAGATATTCGATAATCATAAATGTTATATTGTTGATAATAATACAAAAGATAAGATATTTTTTGACTTTTTTGCGGAGTTATTTCAAGATAAATCAATTATTTTAGAAATGCTTAATGCCTTCAAAGATATACCTGGTACAGAGTGGTTATTTAGTCAATACTTTAAAGAAAACTATGATAAATATGATACATATAAAGATTTTTTAGAAGGTTATAAGCAAAAAAGATTAGAAGAAATAGATAAATTATGGGCTTATGTTAATGGAGTTTTAGAAAATTCATATAATCAAGAATTAATATATACTTTGAAGCAGGAATTAGTTAAGTCAGTTGGGGAAGCAAAGATTGCTAATTATTTATTTAGGCATTATATACCATATAGCTATGAAAAAATATATGAGGAAGTAATGGAAGATAATAGGATATATCGGCCTGATTTTACCGTATATATAGGAGAAACTAAGGTATATATTGAGTATTTTGGGTTAGATGGTGATTATAGTACTAAGGAGTTAAGAAAATATCAAGAGTTAACAAAAAAGAAGATAGCGTATCATAACGCTAAACATAATAAATTTATTGCCGTGTATAAAGAAAATTTAGATCACTTAGATAGTTTTATGTATAGGCAATTTAAGAACTTAGGATTTAAGGTACCAACAAGAAAAAGTAATGAGAGATTATTTAATGATATTATGGATAGACGGCCTTTATCTCAAATTTTTCCTTTAAAAGACTTATTTTACAATGTTATAAATACAATAAAATCTTCATCTCATAGAGAAGACTTTAATAGTTATGCTTTAAGTATTATAAATAATATGAAAGAAGAACATAGAACATTGGCAATGGTGCAATATAAATACATTAAGGCATTCTATTTGTACTATCAAAAGAGGATATTTGGGGAGAATGATTATGGGTTTGATTTTCCTGATATGATATATTATGCTAATAAGTACTTAGATAAAATTAAAATAGAAGATAAGTATGATTATATTGTTGTTGATGAATATCAGGATATTTCACAAGATAGATATGAGTTAATTCAAAATATTGCAAGTGAAAATAGATCTAAGATAGTGGCTTTTGGGGATGATTGGCAGTCTATATATTCTTTTAATGGTTCGAAGATAAATTATATTTATGATTTTAATAAGTATTTTCCTAATGCTAAGTTAATGACTATATGTAAGACTTATCGTAATAGTAAGGAAATAGTTGATTATTCAAAGAGTTTTATTATGAAAAATAAGAAACAAATTAATAAAGATTTAGTGGCAACTAAGAGTCTTAAAGGTTCGGTGAAGTTTGTTTTATATGACGATTTAGATGAAGTTACGAAATTAAAGAAACTGATTTTGGATATATATTCGAAGAATAAGGATAGTAAGATTTTAATATTGGGGCGTACTAACCGAGTTATTAATGAGTTATATAATGATAGTGATCTTATTGATTCTATGGGGACAAAGCTTATATATAAAGGATATAATGAAATTAAGATTGATGCGATGACTATTCATAAATCAAAGGGATTGACGTATGATGAGGTTATTTTACTTGGACTTACGAGTGGTTTTCCTAATAATAAAAAAGGTTTTTGGATGTTAAATGTTTTTCGTAATGAAGATGTTAATGAGGGTATTTCGTTTGCAGAAGAGCGAAGGGTGTTTTATGTAGCGATGACTAGAACTTTAAATCATTTGTATATGTTTGTACCAAAAAACGTGGTCAAAAGAAGCCCGTATGTAAAAGAAATATGTGAGATTATAGCAAATAGCACTGTGGATAAGTAGAAAAGTATCCACAGTTTTTTCAGTTTAAAAAAGCCTATCCTTTTTTAGGACGGCTAGTATTAGTATTTGTTGGTTTTTTAGGAGCTTGTTCTTCCTTTATTATTTTTTCAGGCTCAACTTTTTCTAACTCCACGACATTATCATTTAGAGGTTCTTCTAACTTTGGTTCATTTAGGATAGGTTCAGGGATTTCTTGGGGTGTTTCAAATAGTATTTCTTCTTCAGTAACTTTGAAAGCATAATATAAAATAATATTACTGATTATTACGGTTATAAAAATAACTATAATACCACCAAGAATATTTTTAAATAGGTATGGGTTATTGGTATCTTGATCTAAAAATTCATTTGCATTAATAAGATCTTGTTTATATTTGTTCTTAGCTGTTATCTTACTGAATTTTTGATTATCTAAGTCTTCAATTTCCTTGTTATAATTATTTATTTTTTCTAAGTTAGTATAGTATTCTTTAGTTTTACCATCTCTATTTAAAATGGTGTTGTTTTCTTTTTGAAGAGTCTCTTTTTCTTTAGATAAATTAGTTTGACTTTGTTCAATAATTTCAATTTCTTTAGAAATACTATCTATATTTTGTTCTAAATTAGATTTATATTCGGTAGTATATTTAGTTTTTTTATCACCATATGTTTTTAAGTTTGTATATATATTAAAACTGCCAAGAATTAGGCCTAGTAAGAAGACAATAATACTTATTACTACTAATTTCTTGTTTTCTTTCTCATAATTTTTAGCCATTTTAGTTCCCTCTTTATTATCTTCATTGTATCATAGAAGAATAATTTATGCAAAATATTTCAAACTATATTATAATTATGATAAGGTGATTAGAGAAATGAAAAAATTTGTTCTAGGGTTGGTCGTGATGCTGTTTTGTTGTAGTTGTGGTAAAAATATAGCGGTGGTAAATCTTAAGGATAATTTGGTTTTTGAATATGGTGATAAAATTACACTTGACAATTTAGTGTCAATCAAAGATGGATATTTAATTAATGGAAATACGGAATACGATTATAAAGATGTGGGTGAGCAAATAGTTACGATAGATTATCGGGATACGAAGAAACATAAAGGAAAATATGATGTTACAATAAATATTGTTGATAGTGTGAAACCTATTTTGAGTATAAGTAATAATTTATATGTATTGAAAGATAATGGTATTGATGTTTGTAAAAGGGCTTTTTATGCAGATAATGCGGATCGAAATGTGGCTTGTCAGGTTATGGGAGATATTGATACAACTAAAGAAGGAAAGTATAAAGTTAATGTGAACGTAACTGACGCTAGTGGTAATTATGTTGATAAGGATGTAATAGTTAATGTTATTGAAAAATTTGAGGAAACACCAGAAGTAGAAATTGTACCAGATAAAATTGAAGATATGATTTTAAAGTATAAAACAAAAAATACTTTGATAGGAATAGATGTTTCTAATCATCAAGGAGATATCGATTGGGAATCTGTTAAAAATAGTGGTGTAGAATTTGTCTTTATAAGAATTGGGTTTGGTCATAATAGAGAAGCCAAGATTATGGAAGACGAAAAGTTTAGGCAAAATTTAGAAGGTGCTAGGAATGTGGGGCTTAAGGTTGGGTTATATTTTTACTCATATGCAACAGAGATATGGGAAGCCGAAGAGCAAGCTAATTGGATAGTTAAGACTTTAAATGGTGAGAAAATTGATTTGCCGATTGTATTTGATTATGAAACTTGGAGGAGTTTTCCAACATATAATATTAATATTGTTGATTTAAATAAAGTTGCGAAGAGATTTTTAGATATCTTACATGGAAATGGGTATGAAGGAATGAATTATAGTTCGAAGTACTATTTAAATACGATTTGGGATTTAAGTGAGTACCCTACTTGGCTAGCACATTATGTTTCTAAAACAAATTATGATAAAGATTTTAAGGTATGGCAATTTAGTAATACGGGTGAGGTTCCGGGGATTAATGGCTTTGTTGATTTAGATGTTTTATACTTAGAAGGCTAAAAAATAGCACTCATGATTAGAGTGTTATTTTTATTTAGTTAATTTGATTTTTAATGTTTTTTCAAACCCGTTACGATTAATTTTTAAGGTTATTTCATCGCCAATATTATGACGATATAATTCATATTTTAGAAGGGCGCTTGATGTTACTTTAACATTATCTATTTCTAAGATAACATCACCTTTCTTTAAGCCGCCTTCTTCAGCAGCAGAGTTTTTAGATACGCTCATTATAACAACACCATTGGTTACATTATCAGGAACGCTTATATTATAATAGGCTAGTCCGGTTGAGGAAATATCTAACATAGATACTCCTAGGGTTGGTCTTGTTATATCTTCACCATTAATTATTTTATTAGCAAAATCGATAGCGTCTTCAATAGGAATAGCGAATCCCATGCCTTCAATGTTAGAAGTGGAATTAGATACTAGTTTCATATTAGTGATACCAATTACTTGACCATTTGAATTACATAAAGGTCCACCTGAGTTACCAGAGTTGATAGCGGCGTCTGTTTGTAAAACTTTCATGATGTAATCGCTAGAAGATGTTTGACTACCTGTTGTTACTTTTACCATACGATCTTTTCCGGATACGATACCTCTTGTAACGCTCCAAGAGTAAGTTGTTGAATCAACAGGAGCCCCAACGGCGAATGTTGTATCTCCTACTCTGGCATCAGTTGATGAACCAATTTCAGCGATTGAATAATCATCTTTACTTTCAAAGGCTAAGATTGCAATATCAGAATAACTATCACCACCTAAGACTTCAACGTTTAGTTCTTTATTATTTGTTAATTGAATTTTAACACTACTAGCGCCATTAATAACATGGTAATTAGTCATAACGTAATATTTGTTATCATTTTTTTTAAAGATAAACCCGGTACCTGTAGCTTGCAGTTCACCGCCTTTTAAGTTTTCAACGACTACTACTGAGTCATATACTTTTTCAACAGCATCAGCTATTCCTTGCTCGTTAACAGTTACTTCTTTTTCTAATTTGTTAACAATAGTAGTACCTGGCATTAGTTTTATTACACCATACATTCCGGCAGCGCCAATGGCAATTAGGCAAAACATTACTAATAATTTTACCCATACATTGTTGTTGGAATGTTCTTTACGAGGCTTTACTATTGTTGCATTAATTACTTCTTTTTCATTTTTCATTTATACATCCATCCTTACTATATCTTTATAATTTTTAGGAAATCCTATTGCGTCCAAAACTTTATTAATAGAAATAACTTTTAGTTTTCCTTCTAGAACATCTATTTCATACGATATTTCTCTTATTAATAATCTAAAGTTGTCTTCTCTAAGTATTTGTTTTAAGATTATTATTAAGGCAAATAAATCATCCTTGCCATATATATATTCCCCATTCATTCTAGGAATATTCAAATATGAATGATATTTTGTATTATCAATTATACGTTGAGACCTATGGTCATATAAAATATCTTCATGAGCACAGAGGTTACGGAAGTTAGCCATTATTTGAAAATATTGAGCTAAGTTTTCTGGGGATATTTTATAGATACTAGCTATTTCTTGTTGGTCTTCGGGCTTTAGTATGGTAAATAGTTCACTTACGATACCAAAGGATAATACTTTAACGACAATCCACAATGGAACATAACCATAGTTATTTATGTAGTGCATAGTTGCGGAATGTTGGCCACCATTAACTCTTATTTGACGTTGCATTTTTTTTATGAGGTCGTTAACTTGGCGGCGTTTTTCCGGGGCTTGGTTAAAGTTTTTAGGATTTAAATAGTGTTTTTCTTTAATACCATATTTTTTGGATAATATGTAAGAAAAGATACTTTTGGCATTATTTTCTACTATTAAGATGTTTTTAAATATGATATTACGCATTTGTCTATCAAAATTAAACATGGCATATAATTCTTCAAAGTTAGTGTTAGGAATGAAACGACGATCGGATTCGCTACGAATAAATAGATGACGATAGCCCATTAAAAAGAAGTAGTTTTCTCTTAAAAGAGTATCTTTGACATAATCGATGTCATCTATTATCAAGCCTTTGCTTAGAAGAATATCGATTTGTTCATCAATTGTTTTGAATGTTTTTGGTTGTCCTGACATACCCTAATCACCTATTATAATAAATTATATCACAACAGACAGTTAAATGATACTCATTTTAGATGTTAAACTTGTAATTAATTTGTGAAATTTATGTGAAATATGCAATTACCCCTTTGGTTATAGTTTGAGCTAAAGTGGTTTGATATTCACTGGTGGTTAATTTTTGACGTTCTTGGCTATTGGATATGAAGCCGCATTCGATTAGAACGCCGGGCTTTTTTAATCTGCGATACATATAGATATTAGGCATAGTTTTAATACTTCTGGGATAACTTATGGTGTTTAAATTTTTTTGGATAGCTTCCGCTAATGGTTTATTTAAATTGCTATAATAAAATACTTGGGCACCACTGTAGGTACTATCTTCTAAGTAATTTATGTGAATTGATAAGTAAATATCAGCTTTAGAATTATTTATAAGTTTAATACGATTATCAAAATCACTTTTTTTACGTCTATCGGCATTGGGGCTGGATAAGTCGTAATCATTATCTCTGGTTAGTATAACACTAGCCCCATTTTTAGTTAGTTCTTGTTCTAATTTTTGGGATATGGCTAAATTTAAGTCTTTTTCTAAGATATTTTGGTAACTAGTACCGGCATCGATACCACCATGACCGACATCAATAATGATATTTTTACCGGATAAGGGTAGAGATGCTTTAACCTGAGTAATAATTAATAAGGTACATAAAAGGATTATTAATATAATTTTTTTCATAGTAAAATTTATGATTTTTAGTTAGAAAATACCACAAAAAAACTTGCCCGAAGGCAAGAAATGAAACTTGTATATTATCTCTTTGAGAATTGTGGAGCACGACGTGCTTTTTTAAGACCATATTTTTTACGTTCTTTAATTCTTGGGTCTCTTGTAATGAATCCTAGTTTTTTAAGAGTCTTACGATAAGAGTCTTCTCTAGTTTGGTCAGCACTTGCATCAAATTCCATTAATGCTCTTGCTATACCTAAACGGATTGCACCAGTTTGACCAGAGAATCCACCACCTTTAACAGTTACATCGATATCGAATTTTTCTTCGTTACCAGTAGCAACTAAAGGTTGTTTTAAATCCATTACTAAAGTTTGATAAGGAAGGTATTCATCAACAGGAACGCCATTAACAGTAATGTTTCCTTTTCCTAAAGTCATTCTTACTTGAGCACTTGATCTTTTTCTACGACCAGTACCAGTCCAAATTTGTTTTTCAGCCATGTTCTTACCTCCTATTTAACTTTCAATTCAATTGGTTTTTGAGCCATTTGTTCATGGTTAGCGTCTTTGTAAACGTGTAATTTTCTAAACATTTGTCTTCCTAAAGGTCCTTTTGGAAGCATTCCTTTAACAGCTCTTTCTACCATTTCTTCTGGATATTTTTCTAGCATTTCACCAGCAGTTCTTTCTCTTAAGCCACCAGCGTATCTACTATGATTGTAGTACATCTTATCGCTTAATTTTTTACCAGTTAAATTAACTTTACTAGCGTTAATAACGATAACATAGTCTCCACAGTCAACATGAGGTGTATAAGTAACCTTATGTTTTCCTTTTAAGATTGTTGCAACTTGAGTAGCTAAACGTCCTAAATTTGCTCCTTCAGCATCAACAATATACCATTTACGGTCAACAGTTTCTTTTTTTTGCATGAATGTATTCATATTTATTTCCTTTCCATTATGTCTACTCATTTTTGACTTCCCACATCAAAAACTTTATACATAATAAAATGTACCATTTAAAAGTATAAGGGATAAGACATGTTTTGTCAATTAAAAGTTGCTTTAAATAGAAAAAAACTAGCGTTAGTAGCTAGTTACTTAGAGATTTCATTAATATCTAATAGTTTTTGGAAATCCCCTACTTCCATTAGACTATCGTCTTTACGAGTAATAATATTATTTCTTAGTACTTTGTTATCTTTATTAACGTAGATAATTGTAGGTACTTTTTCTACTTTAATATCGTCTAGCCCCAGTAATTCGTTAACTAAAGATATTTTATTATCACCAGATTTAATGGAGTCAATGTTAATGTAATAGAATTTATCTTGAAGTTTATACTCTTTAATTAGTTTTTTTAAGTCTTTTTCCATTTTATAGATAGATTCACTGCCAGTATAAGAAATATATAGGTAATAATCACCAGATAAGTTTTTGATATTAGATAAATTGCCTTCTATATTATAAGAGTCTTTAACTAACTTAGATTTAACTAAGTATGATTGTTGATATCTTTTTTCGTTAGTATCATTAATAAAAGTAAACCCAAGATATGAAATTATAAATACTCCTAAGATAATTACTCCGGCAAGACAATAACGATTGTACATCTCTTGGTATTTATTTTTCTTTTTTCGTGGCATTTTAATCCCTACTTTCTAGTATGATTATATCATATCTTTTTTGGTTTTAGTAGTATAATAAATAAATTATTTAGCATAATAAACGTATGAAAAGTATATTAATGGGAATAAAATTGTTTGTTTATTATAGTATGTTGGGGTATTTATTGGAAAATACTTTTAGTATATTTACGCGTTCTAATTTTGATAGTGGGGTTTCTAAGGGACCATTTACGCCGTTATATTTCTTTGGATTTTTAATTATTTGGATAGTAGATTATTTATTACGAAATATGCCTTTAGGAACAGGGAAAGTGATTCTTTATTTTGTGATTATGTTTGTTTTATTAAGCTTGCTTGAGTATGTTGGTGGAGTGTTAATAGAAAAATTTTTACATAAAACATGGTGGAATTATGAACATTATAAGTTTCATATAGGTAAGTATATTTCCGTAGAAGTTAGTATAGTTTGGGCACTTTTAGCAACAATATTTAATTTTTATCTAATAGATATAGTAACAGGAATTATTTTAAATATGAATACATTGCTTACTTTGATATTGTTTTTCTTATATATTTTAGATTTTTTATTGGGTGTATTTGGGTTATAGCATAGGCACAAAAATAGTTATTACATAGGATAAGTCTAGGAGGGTGTTATGTTTATTGATGATATTAATTTCTTTATTAATGGAGAGATACCAGTAAATAGAGAAGAAAAACTAGTTAGTAGTGAATTAGGATATTTAAGAGGAAATATGTTTTTAAAAGAATATGTTCCTTATAAGAATTATCAGGTTAGAAAGATAGAGGCGAAAACTAATGAAGAGGCGTTACTTTTAAAGCTTAGTCAAATGGAGTTTGCACTTAATGACCTTAGTTTGTATTTAGATTTACATCCTAATGATATGGCGGTGTTTAATAAGTTTAGGGAGTACACCAATGAGTATAAGAGATATTTAAATGAGTTTGAGAAGACTTATAGGCCTTTGTGTTTAAGTAGTATAAATAAGGATAGTTATGAGTATTATAAAAATCCTTGGCCTTGGGATAATGATGCGGGGGTTTATTATGTATAAGTATGAAAAGCATTTAGCGTTTCCGGTTAATATTAAGAAAAAAGATTTAAGGATGGCTAAGTATATTATTGCAGGTTTAGGTGGTTATGGTGGTGAGCTTGCGGCGGCGTTAAGGTATTTTTCGCAAAGTTTTGCGATGCCGGATGCTAAGGGAAAAGCTTTACTTAATATGATTGCAACAGAGGAACTTGGGCATTGTGAAATGATTGCAACGATGTTTAGACAGTTAATTAAGGATGCAACGTTAGAAGAATTAGAGGCAGCGGGGTTAGCTGAGTATTATACAGAACATGGTAAAGGTGTTTATCCAGTAAATCCTTCAGGAGTGCCATTTACAGCAAGTTATTTTGCATCGACGGGAGATCCAATTGTTGATTTGTGTGAGGATATGGCAGCAGAAGAAAAAGCTCGTGCAGGATATGAAAACATGCTCTCGTTAGCAAAAGATCCTGATTTAATCGAACCATTATTATTCTTAAGACAAAGAGAAGTTGTTCACTATAATAGATTTAAAGAGTTATATGAAGAGTATAAAAAAATACAAAAATAACTCTTTTTTATTGTTCTGAAAAAAGAAAAAAAGAAAATCAGGGGTATAGCGGTAATATATATTAGTGGAGGGATCTATGAAAATACAAATTGGAAAATATTACTTAGATGAAGAACAAACGAAGATTGTCATGGATAATAGTAGATATTTGTTAGTGGTTGCGGGGGCAGGATCTGGTAAAACTTTAACTATCCTTGGTAAGATAAAATATTTAATTTATGAAAAAAATATTCGTCCGGAAGAGATACTTTGTATATCTTATACTAGAGCAGCAGCTCAAAGTTTAAAAGATAAAATTAAGAATGAATTTAATACAGATATGGATGTTTATACTTTTCATAAGTTAGCGATGCGAATTTTAGAAGAAAATAATATAAGTTTTGATATTACAGATAATGAAACTTTAGAAAGAATTATTAATAAGTATATTTATCAAGATGTTTTAGAAAGTAAGAAGCATTATCAAGCGATACTTAGTTTTTTTAATATAAAAGCAAAGAGTTTAAAAGAATACAAGAATTTTATATATAAAAATACTGATTTAGTCTTAGAGTATGAGAAATTAATTGCTAAGTATATAAGACTTTTTAAATGTAATGGGTATGACATAAGTTATTTTAAGGAAATTATTAAAAAAGATAGATGGAAGTTTTGGAAGTATGAAAAGAAGAAAGATTTTGTAATGGTGGTTTTAAATATTTATTTAAGATATCAAAAGTATTTAGAGGAAGAAAAAGAGTTAGATTTTGATGATTTGATAATAAGAGCTTGTGAGGTTGTAAAAAGTGGTGGGGTTATATTTAAGTATAAGATTATTATTATTGATGAGTATCAAGATACTTCTTTGATTAGATTTTACTTGATAAGAGAAATGCTTCTGAAGATAGGATGCCGGTATATGGTGGTGGGAGATGATTTTCAGTCGATATATAGATTTACAGGGTGTGATTTAGATTTATTTATTAATTTTAAGAAGTATTTTTTAAATGGTAAGATTTTAAAAATTCAAAATACATATCGTAATAGTCAAGAGTTGATTGATATTGCAGGAAGTTTTGTGATGCAGAATAAAAGACAGATAGATAAGAAATTAAAATCTGCTAAGAGGTTAGATAAGCCTTTGAAGATTGTTTATTATAAGGATATTGCCTCCTCTATTAAGAAAGTTATTTTAAAAAATAAGGAAAGTAAGTATTTAATTTTAGGAAGGAATAATAAAGATAGAGGTATGATTTTAGATAATAGGAATTTTAAGTTGGTTGATGATAAGGTTGTTATGATAGGATATGAAGATGTTGATATTACTTATATGACTATTCATAAGTCTAAGGGGTTAGAATGTGATAATGTAATAATGATTAATCTTAGGGATAGTATAATGGGTTTTCCTAATAAAATAGAAGATCATGAATATTTAGGGGATGTGGCAATAGTTAATGATAAGTATCCTTATAACGAAGAAAGAAGATTATTTTATGTAGGTATTACAAGGACGAAGAATTATTGTTTTTTAATGGTACCATATTCTAGTAAGTCTTTGTTTATAAAGGAGTTAGAAAAAAATTATCTCCGTAAGTTAGAGATAATTAATGATTAGCAGACATTGTCTTTAGTTTGACCATTAAAGGTTAATGAATTAGGGTTTGAAGCATAAATATCAGTCATTTTTCCCATACTCATTATTTCAAAATCATATTTACGCTTAGATTTTACGTCGTGGGTTACAGGAATAAATATTTTTAAGTAATAGTTAGGACTTGCTGTATCAAATCTATCTTTGGGATTTTCAATTGTTGTTTTAAAGCAATATGAGAAGTTGTCTAGGGTGAACTTTCCTCCTTGAAGAGTCCATTTTTCCATCATTCCAGGAGCACCATAGGCAATAAAATCTTCGTAAACATGGAGATTTTTGGTTGTATTATCTTTGAAAGTGAAACTTATGCATATTAAAGAACCACTTTGATTACAAGAAGACCATCTATAAAGGCCAAGTTTAATAAAATCATTTTGAATTAGATTTATGACTGTTGAACGGGTTAAGCTGTCCTCACTTCTTGTTTTACTTAATGAGTCCTCGGTTTTTAAATCACCTAATAGATTAAAGATAAATACCATTATTATAGATATAAGAGCTAAGCTAAAGATTAGCTCAACTAAAGTTAAACCTTTTTTATTCACTAATATCACCTCTTGGTACCATTATTACATTATTGAAATAGTTTTTGGTTATTTTACGATAACACTTGTTACCATCAATTTGATAATTTGTTCCACAATTGCCGTTTACAGGACTTTTAGCATTGGATTTATCTAACTCTGTTTCTTCATATTCTACAATGATGCGGTAGCCTTGGCCGGTACCAGTTAAAGTTCTTATATAATAAATCATATTAACATTGATATTTTTTAGGGCATCACGATATTCTTTACAAGTGGCATTGTTAGATATTTTACCAGTTTTTGTTGTGCACGATTTAAAGTCGGTTATATCATAGAAGGTTATGAAGATATGTTTAACGTTTAGTTTATTATTGGTACTTTTAATGGCATCTTCGCAAAAAATACGTTTTTTTAATTCACCACCATTAAGTTCAGCTTCAGCATTAACAGCGTTATATAAAGAAATATCACCACAATCAAGTTCGATTATTTTTTGCTTAGTAGTATCAGTTTTACTTAAGTACTTAGAAACATATTGATCCATATTTAAGGATACTAAGAAATTTTCTAAGTAGTAAGTACGGTAGATATAAGCTGGGTCGTCAAACATAACGCGACGTTTTTCACTAGATAATATGGTAGTAAAGGTTGCATATACCATTAATAGAGAACTAGCAAGAACAGTTACAACGATAATTGTTTCGACAAATACAAAACCTTTTTTATTCATAGTACCACATCTTTCTATCTATAAATATGGTATCATAAGTTCAAAAAAATTTAAATAGAAAAAAGTATTAGTGGGTTTTAAAACGATCTTTAACTTTTAGTTTTCTTAGGATATCAAAGGGAATTACGCTTAGAGCGATTGTTATGGTAAATATTAGTTCTTTTAAGGTTAGGCCATATGTTCTAAAAAGGGAACCACCAAAGTAGATAAGATAAATTTGAATGATAATAATAAGACCAAAGATAATAATGAATGGAATATTTTTAGTAAGATTAGCAAAAACATTAAGTCTAGGGCTTCGGGCATTTAGGGCGTTAAATATACCAATAAAAATAAATAAAGCAAAGTAAGCGGTTAGAAGGTAACGATCGTCGGTACTATAGCGAATAACTTTATAAACTATAGGAAGTTTTAAGAAGAGAATACCTAGAAGTGAGGAATATAACCCAGTTATTATTATTTGATTAAACATAAGACGATTTATAATGGGTTCGTTTTTAGTCTTTGGTGGCTGGGTCATGTACTCTTTAAGAGGTGGTTCGTGAGCAAAGGCAATACCAGCTAGGGTATCCATAATCATATTTATCCATAGCATTTGAATGACTGTTACAGGAGTACCTAGTTTTAAGATAGGGCCAATAATGGCCATTATCATGGCACATATATTAACAGTTAGTTGGAATATTATGAATTTTCTTATGCTTTTAAAGATGGTACGTCCGAAAAGAACGGCTTTGGTTATGGATTTGATGTTATTATCTAAAATTATTATATCGGCAGCTTCTTTGCTTACTTCGGTACCAGAACCCATGGCAAAACCAACATTAGCAAGTTTTAAAGCCCCTGCATCGTTAATACCATCACCAGTCATACCGACAATTTGGTTGTTTTCTTTTAATATTTTTACTAGCCTACTTTTATCGTTAGGAAGTGCTCTGGCAATTACTTTTAAATGAGGATAGATCTTAATTATTTCTTCATTACTTAGTTTATTAAATTCTAAAGAAGTTAGAGCCAGATCTGATTTAGATGTTATAATGTTGGTTTCTTTAGCGATAGAAATAGCTGTATTTATATTATCACCTGTAATCATGATAACATTGATACCTGCTTGGTGAAGTGTATTAACAGATGATGTAGCATTTGATCTAATATTATCTTTGATAATAAGATAACCTAAGTAAGTTAGATTTGATTTAGTAGGGTCATAGTCCTTACTCATAGCTAAAAGAATAATGCGAACTCCAGTTGCCGAGATATTTTCGATTTCTTTGGAGATAGCTTCTTTCTTAGTAATTATCTTTTTTTCGCCAACTTCGTTAATATAGTAAATACATTTATCTAGAAGGACTTCTTTAGCACCTTTAAGGTAAGTAATATTGTTATCTAAAGTTACAGCACTGTATTTTAGATCGCTGTTAAAAAGAATTTTGTTAGTGATTTGGTGATTAGTTATGGGCTTTTTTATGAATTGTAAGATGGCTTTGTCAGTGGCATTACCACCAATTATTTGACCAGAGGTATCATAACTACTGGAGTTGTTGTAATATAAGTTGTTAGTGATTTCAGTTTTTAGTGTTTGATTTAAATTAGATAAATTTGTAACTTTGTTAGAACTTGGTGTTACTATACTTGATACTTTTAGAATACCTTCAGTTAAGGTACCGGTTTTATCTGTTAGCAAGCAAGTAATATTACCACTAGTTTCGATGCCTACTAGTTTACGAACTAAGACATTTTCCTTAAGCATTTTTTTCATATTAGAAGATAAAACCAAGGTAATCATCATTGGTAAGCCTTCTGGGACTGTTACAACTATGACGGTGACACTTAGTGTTAGAGCATATAAAATATTATTTATACTATAATCTTTAGAGGTAACAAGATAGATTATAGCGACTAAAATGGCCCCAATATAGCCAATTAAAGCAATTATTTTGGCTAAAGATGTTAGACGGTCTTTTAGGGGGCTTGTTGTGTCTTGGGTTTGAATATCTTTAGCTAATGAACCAATTAAAGTAGAATCCCCTACAGCAGTAATGCACATTCTAGCTTCACCATCGTAAATAATGGTGGAAGAAAATACTTTGTCATTGACTTTTTTATGCTTTTCTTTGGCTTCGCCATTGATTGAGGACTCATTAACCGCTATGGTACCAGAAATAATTATACCATCTGCAGGAATGGCTTCTCCACTATAAAGAATAACAATATCCCCTACTACTAAGTCAGTGCTTAATATTTTAGAAATTTTTTTGTCTCGAAGAACAGTTGTATAGTTGTTTTTAGCGGCATCTTCTAAGTTTTTGAAAGCTTCTTCCGAGGCGTACTCTGAGATAGCACCGATTACTGAGGCTAGAACGATGGCGATTAGTATTCCAATGGTTTCAAAAAAGTCAAAATCACGAAAAAGAAAAACTATTTTAATAGCTAAAACAATGAGAAGAATTTTAATTATTGGGTCGCTAAAGGACTCTAGTATAAGTTGAAATAAAGATTTAGGTTTTATTTTAGTTAAGGTATTTGAGCCATACTTTTTACGGCTTTGTACTACTTCTTGTTTTGTTAATCCGTTCATATCGACACCCATTTAATCATATGAACCAGGGAAGTTAAATATTAAAAAATGTGGATAACTTTAATTTTATCCACAAGCTAATTTAATTTGTCTAAAACATACTTTTTAGCATCTTCATAAGTAGTATTATAGATATATGCTATTTCGTTATATAAAAATTTTTCAGCTAATTCATAATAATATTTGTCTTTATCAGTCATTTTTTTGTTATGGGCAAGACGGCTTTGGTTACGAAAATAACTAGTTTTAATAATAGCAATAAGACTTTCTAGGGTTTCGTCACGAAGACATCTTTTATAATCTTCTTCAATATTTTTAGAATTAACATCTAAAAGAGGAATAGTTTTAATTTTACTTATTAATTTTTCAATATCTTTTTTAGTATTTAAATGTCTTAGAAGTTTAGAACTCATATTTTTAGGAATATTGATTTTTAAAGAATCGTCAATAGTTGATTGCAAGACAAAATACTCGTAGTTGGAAATTATTTTTTCTTCGAGTATAATACAAACATCGCGTTTATAAATAACATAATCATTAACTTTAAACATATTTATCACCTACTACTTTTTATTATAATGCATATTTAGAAAAATTTCTAATGAAAATTGGAATATTTGTCGAAGTATTTGACTTTGAGTAGAATATATAATATAATAACCAAACTTAATGAAAGGATGATTAGATGTATATTTTTAATAATAAGGAAATGAGTAGTAAAGAGATTTTAGATTGTATTGCGAGTAATCGCTATAAGATTGAAGATTTGTATTTAGGTTTAAAGAATATGAATTATAGTGATATCTTAAGATTGAGAATAGATAGTTTAGTTTTTAACAGGTATGTTGAGGCGGCTAGATTAAACCAAGTCTTATCGTTTTTAATTAAGATAAATGTTCATAAGTTAAAAAGAGATATAAGTTTAATGGAAGATACATCTTACTTAGATTATTATGATTTAAAATTGTTAACTGATATGCGTGACTCTTTAAAAACTAGTAAAGGTAAAGCTAGTTTAGAAGCATTAGACGTTGTTAACGATGTTATTAGAAAAAGAAAAGAAGCTAAAAAGACTTTGATTAAGAGATTTTAGTTTCTTTTTTTATCCAGGCTATTAATAGACCTACTATATAGTCAATTTCTTCTTTAGATAGTTCTTTGTTCATAGGAATATGGTGCCATTTATATAAGCAACTACGACAACAGCATGCACAGGCGTGTTGTGCGATAAAAACCGGATGGGAATTAGATTTCATGGGAGTTTGACGGCCGTCATTTAGAATAACTTTAGGGGCTAGACGTTTGGTTATTAACTCATAGGCATCGTTAGTTATTTTAGGTAGTCCTTTAGTTTTGACGTAGTCTTGCATGTTCTTATTTAGATGAAAACTAGAACGAAATTTAGATAGTTGTAATTTATGTAAAATTAATTCGTAATTCATGTTACTCTTAGAAAAACACTCAAATAATGAGTGCTTATTTTAATTTATTTAATATTAATTATACCGTAATTTCCCGCCTTACGACGATATAGAACTGATGTACATTCTTCATTTACGTTTTTAAAAACAAAGAAGTCATGATTTAATAGTTCTAATTGTAAGATAGCTTCTTCTTCACTCATTGGTTTGGAATCAACTACTTTTCTTTTTACAATGGAAGATTCGTCGGGCTCATTTACTGGTTCAAAATCTAATAGCATTTCAAAGTTTGGTGCTAATTTAGATTTCTTTTCTAATTTAGTTTTGTTCTTTCTAATTTGGCGTTCTAATTTGTCTAAAACTAAGTCAATCGAAGAATATAAATCTTCAGTTGTCTCTTCTCTTCTTAAAGTAATTCCCTTAGTTGGGATAGTTACTTCAACAGTTTGATTAGGTCCCTTTACTTTGATGAATACTAATGCTTCAATATTATTGGGATTTTCAAAGTAACGATCAAGTCTAGCTAATTTCTCCTCAACATATTTTTTGATTGATTTGGTGATTTCCAATTTATCACCGCGGATATTTAATTTCATATTATCCCTCCCAATTATATTGTAGCAAATAATATATTTTCTTGCAAATGAAAATGACTAGCTAACCGCAGTCACTTCAACTTCTTTTACATCTTGAGCTTGTAGGCCTTTATCTGTTTCTATTAATGTAAAATCAACTAATTGATTTTCTTTCAATGTTTTAAAACCTCTTTTCAAGATAGCTGAATAATGAACAAAGATATCTTCGTTTGTATTATATTCGATGAACCCATACCCTTTCTCATTATTAAACCATTTAACTCTACTTCTCACACTAATTCTCCTTCCTTTTTTCTAGCAAGTATCCCTCACTTGCAAATTAAGAATATCATAAAATATGGCATTTTTTTCATTTCTTGTCTTAAAGTATCATTTTTCTTATTAAAATTATATTTTTTAATAATAATAATTTAAAAAAGATACATTTTGAGCAAAAAAGCGGACTTTTTAGACAAGTTTTGTGATAATTAAAAAAAGACAACTTTCTTAAGTCATCTTACCTTTAAAATATCAAAAATAGTAAAGTTAGTTAGAAACCTTAGAACTATTAGGGCGATATTTTTTAGATACCCTATCTATGGTTTGACCATTGTTTAAAGTAAAGTAACCTTTACTCCAATCGATAACGGAAATATTAGAGCGATTTACAATGCAAGAACGATGAACTTGAATAAATCTATCATCTAATTTGCTTTTTATTGCACAAAGAGTTATGGGAACAACAAAATTATTTTTATCAGTTACAATTATGACATGGCGGCCGTAGGTATCACGATAGATATAATTTATTGATTTTAATAATATTTTAATGTCAGTATTGCGACTTTTATATTTAAATAGTTTATTATCTTGATTGTACTTAGTTAATACTTGTAAATCTTTAGTTAATCTACTGCTCATATTGTTAAATTTTTCGATGAAATCATAAATATTATGAATAGAGCGATGAACAGTTTCAAACATTGCTACATGATTAGTTACAAAAATGATATAATTGTCTAAATCTTTAGCTCTAATTTGTTGAGCAATTTGAATACCGTCAATATCAGTACGTAAATCAATTGCAAGAATGAAGATTTTAATTTTGGACAAATCGTCAATCTCTTCTTGTAATCCTTGGCAATATTCAGTAAAGGTTTTAATTTCATAAGCAAAGTTATACTTGAAAATCGCCTTGTTTATAATACTTTTTATTGATGCAATAGCTTCGATATCAGAATCTACAATTATATAATCCATTTTTTAAGTTTGATATATCATTTAAAATTAGCCTCTACATACAATTCTACCCCATTTAAATTAATAATGCAATAATTTTGATATCATTTATTACTCAGATTTTACATTATAATTTAATAAAAGCTTAAATAATAAGTTTAAGCTTTAATAGAAAGAATGATATCTTTTAGATAACTATAGTAATTAACAACTATATAGGAATTGGATAATGAAATACTTAGATTATTACCCATTATAATCACTTGTAAATCTAGAGAATCTATTAAAATTTTAGATAGTGTAAAATCAATAGAATATATCTTATTATTATATATTAAATAATTAGAATTTTGGTTAGATATTAAGTAATTTTTAGACTCTAAAACATCAAGAATAGATATAACATTTATCTTAGTAAATAAGAATTCTTCAAATATGGAAGTATAGTATAAAATGTCTTCTTCTAACACTTTTTTGTTTAGATAAATATTTAATTTATAAGGAATATAGTTGGAAAATATTTTATATTTTTTATTTATCTTTTTTATTTCATCTAAGAATTGTTCTTTAGAAATAATCATACTATTTTGAATAGATTTTAGAGGGTAATTAGTAAGTTTATCTAATATTACTAAGTCATTATCATTTAAATAGATATTTAGTTGTTTCATTTTTCCATGATATCATTATAATTATATAAATAGAATTCTTCAGGGTTAATTAGTTGGCCTTTGTAATAAACTTCAAAATGAAGAGCATTAGTACTATCCGTATTTAGTTTATTAGCGCCACTTTTGGCAATTACTGTACCTTGAGAGACACTGGCACCAACAGTTACTTTAACGTCATCAACACTTTGATAAATAGTAGTCAAATTTTTTGAGTGTTCAATTTCAATAATATTACCCATGATTTCGTCTTCTTTAATGTCTTTTACAGTACCATCTAAAACGGCTAAAACATCAAAGCTTTGATTATCAGTATATAACACACCTGTGTTTTGCATATAAATTCCTTCATAATAAATTAATGCTGCTTTTTGCTCATCGTCAGTAGCATCAGCATCATAGAATGGAATTTGGGCGACAACCGTATTTTGGTTATATGGACGGATAATGCTTTTCGTTTCGTTAATAGTTGGCGTTACATTTTCCTCTTCTTCTTTAACCACGGGTTCAATAGTTTCTTTGATAGTATTATTTCTACTAATCATTAAAATTTGATACATTTTATAACTACTAAATAAAATTGTTGTGATTAACATAAAACATATTGTGGGGATTACATAACCTCTTAACTTTCTTTTTTTCATATATTCACCTTCCTATTAGGAAGTTTGACCAAATTTAGAAAAGTTATACTATATATTTTTGAATTTTTATATTTTTGTAGTAATAATTAAGTATTTCAGTGTAGTTTTTACCGGATGCAGCCATTCCATTAGCGCCATATTGGCTCATACCTACGCCATGACCATAACCTTTAGTGGTGATAGTTACTTTGTTGTTTTGAAGATTAATGGTAAAGTCAGTTGATTTAAGGGTTAATAAAGTTCTTATTGTAGTACCAAGAAATTTTTGGTTATTTATTTCAATACTTTCAATACGGTTAGATTTATCTTTTTGAATATTAGAAATAGTAACGTTAGAACAAGATATACTTAACTTGGAACAAAATTCTTCTTTAGGTAATGTGATGGTTGTGGAAAAATTATTTAGGGTTTCGTTATCGTAGATTGAAGGAATAATTTCTAGATATGGTAAGTCTTCGTTAAAAACAGTTAAAGAACTTTCGGTATAGCCATTACTCATAGAATAATAGTAAGATTTAATTAGTTCGTTATTATAAGTTAAAACTAAGTCTTTAGTGTCTAATACAGCTTTGGATATTTTAGAATAATATTCATCGTATTTATCTTGCCATTTAGCTTTTAGTTCAGTATTAGAGTTATAGGCTTGATCGCTTAAAGTAAGATAGCCGATATGATTTTGTTGATATAAAGCAAAGGTACGAGAAGCAATGGCTTGGGCTTTTAGGGTTTCTTCCAAAAATAAAGCTGGAACTTCTGCTCCAACTACACCTGTTACATATTCCTCAAGGGGAATATTTGTTATTTCATTGTTATTTTTTAAAACTATAATAGTTTTTTTATCTTGAAGATTGTCCGCGTTTTCAGCCAATTGTTTTTCTCTATTAAAAGAAATTATGGTTAGAGGAATAAGTAATATTATGATACTAAAATAGATTTTATTTTTCATATTGCTCCTTTAAGATATAAAGTCAACTATAAAATTGGTAACTAAGTAACTAGCAGCAAAAGCAAGAATAAAGACAATTACCCTGGCTTCTAATGGTTTATTACGTTTCATAAATTTATCAAAGTTAACCCCACTTAAGGCAAATATACTTAAAAAGAAGGTTAAAGCATAAATTAGTGACTTATACTTCATTATATTCTCCGTTTTCATAGGATATGATTTTATTTACTCTTCTTACATGACGATCTTCTATAGATGGAGTTGCATGAAGGAAAGTATTAACAATTTCTAATGCTTTGGTTGGTTCTAAATCAGCTGCTAGGGAAATAGCGTTAGCGTGATTATGGGTTTTAGCCGCGTAGCTATCGTCATTAGATACGACACGAGCACAGCGAATTCCTTTAACCTTGTTCGCCGCAATAGAAATGCCAATTCCATTACCACATATTAGGATGGCAATATCTTCTTCTTTAGACATATGGTTACAAACATCAAAAGCAAAATCAGGATAATCGTCAGTATCATAGTTTACTAAATCACTTTTGATAACATTGTTGTTTTTTTCTAATTTTGTTATTAAATAATTTTTTAAAGATATTCCTCTATGATCAGAGGCTATATATATACTCATATTTTATTCTCCTTCTTCTTTTAATAGTTTTTTTAAACTATCTTTTTTATATATTAAATTCATTAGTTCTATGTTTTGATAGTTTGGACTAGGGTTTATTTTAATTAAAGCAGGTCCGTTTGTAGACATGATTAGATCAATTTCTTGATATTTTAAATTGGGGTTTTCTAAGGCTACTTTAAGAGTAAATCTCTTGGTTCTGGGCCATTTTGGAATGGTTAGCCAGTTTATTTGTTGGCTAGTTATTGGGTGAAAATCATAAGTGTTCTTTAATAAATCGCAGGCATCATAATCAATTATTCCCGTTTCAATATTTATGGGAGCAAATAGTGAAGAGTCATTGTACATTGTTATTAGATAGGAATAAATTATTTCATTATTTAAAGTAATCATTCTTATAATGTTAAAGGCATTAGGATTTAAGGAAGATAAGGGGGCCATTTCGGTTAGGGGTTCTTCGATAATTGACTTACCATTTAAAACTAGTTCATTATATAATTTAGTATAATTTTTTAAATCAGGGGTTATGGTATTTTTGCTAATGGTAATATCATTTGTGGTACTTAAAAGGTGGGTGTACTTATTAGCAAAGTCATAAAATTCGGTGATATTAGAGCCGGTTAGCTCTAACCAATGGCGATTTAAGTAAGAGTTATATCTTTTATAGAATTGATTTTTTAATTTATATTCATTAAGATTAGTTATTTTATTTAATCTTTTAATTGCTTGTTTACTTTGTCCTTTAGTTATTATATTTTCTTTTTCGTTCTTAGTTAGTTTATAGAATTCGTATATTTTATAATCACTGGGACTTATTTTATATTTATTGTGGTCTTTTAAGTATTCAAAGAAAAGTTTTGATATGGCAATATCAGTTTTAGCATTGATATACTTAAGGACTTTGATTAGGTTTTCTTGTTGCATTATAGCCTCCCATAATAAAAATTATAATATAAATGGGGTAAAAAGGAAATAAAATTTCACCCACGTTGACGTTTGATGGTATATTTTTGCTAAAAAATATATGAAAAAAAACTGCAATTAGGCAGTCTTATTTTCGTCAGTAAAGCCATATTTACGGTTGAATTTTTCAACTGAACCAGTCTTCTTAGCTCTAGCTTGAGAACCAGTGTAGAATGGATGGCAAGCGCTACAAACATCACATTGAATTGACTCTTTTGTAGATTTTACTGTAAAAGTGTTACCACATGCACAACGTACTTCAACTTCATGCATTTCTGGATGTATACCCTTTTTCATTATATCTCTCCTTCCGCCATGTTATATCCATAACATAGATTTTGTTTCGTCTTATGTATTATATCATAGTTTTTAGCAATTTCAATAAATTTGAGTGATTTTTTTTACAAAGAGTGGCAGCAATTTACAAATTCCAGGCATTTGAAATAGTAGAATATAATATTTTACCTAGTTTTTGATGACCGGTTTCATTGATAATATTGTTACTAATATCTGTTTTTTCTAAGTAGGAAGTAGTATTAATATATGATATTTTGTATTTTTGACATAAAGATTTATACATATAAGAAGATTTAATATTTACAGGAGATAAAAAGATTATTTGTTTAGAATTAATTTTACGAATTATTTTAAAGAGATTTTCTGTTTCTTCTAGAAGTTCAGTTGACGTTACATCTTCGTTTAAAAGCTCAAAGTCGCCGAAATAAATAATTATGATCTCTGCATCATGGATTTTTTCTTGAATTTTATTTTTATTAGAATTTATATTAGATATGACATTTTCAATTTCGAGATTTTTATTGGAATATTTTTGGTTCATCGAATATGATACATTATTATCTAAGTATTTAAGAAGATAATCGTTGAAGTTAGGTCTAGTTGTAGTTGTAGTATCATATAGAGATACAATGTCTAAACGATTATCAATATTAGTTGTAAATATTAAATAAGTTAACAATAATGAGGCTATGGTTAGAAATAGTAATTTTATTTTCATAATTTACCTCTCAAAAAAATAGTAGTAACTACTACTATCTTATTCAACCAAAGTTATTTTAGCACCAACATTAGATAATTTTTCTACGATAGATTCATAGCCTCTTAAAATATGCGAAGCCTCTTCAATGGTTGTGGTACCAGATGCTATTAAGGCGGCTAGAACTAGGGAGGCACCTGCTCTTAGGTCAGTGGCAATAACTGTTGTTCCTTTTAATTTTGAAGGACCCGTTATGAAGGCGGTTTGGTTATTAACTTTGATATTTGCGCCCATAAGATTTAGATATTTAACATGTCCCATACGGTTCTCGTAGATTGTTTCTTCGAAAATAGAAGTTCCAGTGGCTTGAGTTAAAAGCGTTTGCATTGGTTGACCTAAGTCAGTAACAAAGCCTGGATATACTAGAGTTTTGACATTAATAGGCTTGTAAATATCTGGTTTGCTAACAATTATTTCATTTTCATAAATATTAAGAGGAATATTCATTTCTTTCATTTTAGATAGAAGGGCTTCTAAATGTTCTTTGATTATACCTTTAATTTTTAGGTTTTGGCCGATTAGAGCACCAGCAATTAGATACGTTCCAGCTTCAATTCTATCAGGGATAGTTTCAATGCGGCCACTATCTAAGGTAGAAGTTCCCTCAATTTTGATACATGAAGTACCAGCGCCAGTTATTTTAGCTCCCATATTATTTAAAAACATAGCTATATTAACGATTTCCGGCTCTTTAGCAGCATTAAATATTTGAGTTATACCATGAGCTTTGACAGCCGCTAGCATGATGTTAATAGTAGCTCCTACAGAGGCAAAGTCAAGGTATATTTTAGCGCCGGTTAGTTTTTTAGCGTCAATTATGTACTTATTGCCTTCGATTGTAATAGCGGCTCCTAATTTTTCGAAGCCTTTTAGATGAAGGTCAATTGGTCTAGAACCGATGTTGCAGCCACCTGGAAAATAAATTTCAACATGATTATAACGACCTAGTAATGCACCCATGTAATAGTAAGAAGCACGAAGTTTTTTAGAAAGTTCTTCTGGAATTAGAACATTTTGTAAGGAAGATGTATCAATGTTTAGAGTTTCATTAGTATAATCTATTTTACAACCAAGTTTTTCCATAATATCGATAAGTGATTTAGTATCAGCAATATTAGGAACGTTTTCGATAGTACAATTAGTTTCGCACAAAACAGCAGCTGGAATAAGGGCCACCACACTATTTTTAGCGCCACTAATCTTTATGGTTCCAGTTAAGGTATTTTGACCTTCAATAATTAATTTTGGCATATAAAGCCTCCTTTTAAAATAAGTTATTTCTTATATTTAATATATCTTGTTTTTGAGTGTTAGTCAATTTTTATTACATGTTATTTACATAAATGGGCTAGAGCAAGAATGAGTAAGATTAAAAGACCAAAGTAATTGGCAAGGTTTCCCAGGGAGTTACTGGCTTTGGCACCGATTAATAAACCTAAAAAAGTAAATGTGGTACTAACTACTTGGAAGATTAAAGAAGGAAGGAGGATACTTTTTGTTATTGCATTTAGCCCTATGCCGGTAGTTAAACTATCTAAAGAAACCGATATGGCTAGAAGAATTAGTGATATTTTACTAATTTTGATGGTGTCTTTACTACCCTTTTTCATATCATAAAGTAGTTTTAAGAATAAAATTAAGAAAATTAGACCTAAGAGTTTTTGGGAACCAATAATTATAATATTTAAAATGATATCTCCTAGTAAGCGTCCTATAAGGGGAAAGATAAAATGAAAGACGCCAACTAGTAACGGATAAAATAATACTTTTTTATACGATAAGTTCATAGTTCCTAAGGATAGTGCTAAAGAAAATGTATCCATACTTAGAGCGATAGCTATCCAAATTAGTATATTAATCAAAAAAATCACCCTAATTATTTATATTAAGGTGAGTGTAAATTTATTAATTAGAATTATTTAGGTACTCTTTGATGTAGCTTTTAAAAGTTATATTATCTAAGGCAGGTTCGTCTTCGATTAAACATAAAGGTGGATATAGAACACACCACCAGTTATCCCCTAGTCCACTACCTAAAGTTATGACTAGAGATTCATAGTTTCCGGCATCGTATGTTACGCCTTTGTAGTTTTTTTCAGGGAAATAGTTTTGACCAAGGTTTAGAGAATATGGTATTTTATAGATATTTAGTTGTTCTTTTAGTAATGGTATGGTGTTTTTAATAGATGCTCTGGAAGAAGAAATATTGTTATTTAGCATTTTAGGAATTACGTTTTTAATTAAGTCTTGTTTGATTTCATTTTTTTCTAGTTGATCTTCTAGGGAATTGGAATTAGCAATGATGCGGAAACGAATGGAAGTATCTGGTATAGTTATTTGTTCTTCTTTAGGAGTTGATAAAATGTATACACTTACGACTACGAATAAAATTATTATTATCTTTTTTATAAAAAATCACCCAATATTATATTGAGTGAATTATATTAAGTTTAATCATTAATTACAAATAAGTAACGATTTCTTTCTTGTAAGTCTTTTTTTACTATAACATTAGCGTTAGGATATTCTTTTTTAGCTAGAGTTTCTATCTCAGGAGCTTGAGTTTCACCTATTTCAAATGCTATTATGTTTGTAGATTCCATAAATTCATGGCTGCGTTTTAAAATTACTTCATAAAATTCCAAGCCATTATGGTCGGCAAATAAGGCATTCTGAGGTTCAAATTTAGTTGCAGGGTCAACTGGTTCGTCATATTTAACGTATGGCGGATTGCTTATTAAAATATTGTATTTAGAATTAAAGTCGCCAGTTTTGATGTCTTTTAATTGGAAAGTAACGTCAGCTTCGTTGTATAAAGCGTTTTTAGTTGCTACTTCAATGGCACTTTTTGATATGTCAATGGCAGTTACATGGGTATTTAATTCTTTACTTAGAGCAATAGCAATACAACCACTACCCGTTCCTATTTCGATAATTTTGGGTGTTATATTTTTAAATTTAATAAGTTTTAGAGTTTCTTCAACTAAACCTTCGGTTTCAAAACGCGGAATTAGTACTCTTTCGTCAACAAATATTTGATAGCCATAAAAATTAACATTACCAATTAAGTATTGAACGGGATAATGATTATTTAGTTTTTGAATTACCTCGTCTATATTATCGGGATACATTGATTTTAAGATTTCAAAATCTACGTTAGAGATAAACTCTGGTTTATTCATTAGTATCTCCTAGAAGTTTTAGTCTTTGGTCTTCGTTTATTAATGCTTCAATTACTGGGTCTAGATTGCCTTCCATAACACGGTCTAATTCCATGATTGTAAAGTTAATACGATGGTCAGTTATTCTATTTTGAGGATAGTTGTAAGTTCTAATTTTTTCTGATCTATCGCCTGTTCCTATTTTCTTTCGGTTTTGTCCTAATTCGGCTTCAGCTTTAGCTTCGGCGGCATCTTTAAGTTTTGCCGCTAGCATTTTCATTGCTTTTTCTTTATTTTTTAATTGCGATCTTTCTATTTGACAAGTTACAACGGTATTGGTTGGAATATGAGTGATACGAACAGCAGAGTTTGATGTGTTAACAGATTGACCACCGGCACCACTAGAGTGATAAACATCTATTTTCAAATCACTTTCTTTAATTTCAACGTCATCAACATTTACTTCGGGCATAACAAGTACTGTGGCAGTTGAAGTATGAACACGACCTTGAGTCTCGGTTACTGGTACTCTTTGAACACGGTGCGAACCACTTTCAAATTTTAATTTTGAATAGACATTTTCGCCGCGGATCATAAATTCAATTTGAGAATAGCCTCCGGCACTGCCCTCTACTTCATGGAGAATTTCAATTTTCCAATTTTGTTTTTCAGCGTACTTAGAATACATACGGAATAAGTCTCCAGCAAAGATATTGGCTTCGTCGCCACCGGCAGCTCCTCTTATTTCCATAATTATATTTTTATCGTCATTAGGATCTTTTGGAATTAACATTAATTCAAGTTCTTTTTCTAAACGCTCTTTATTAGCAGTTTCTTCAGCTAAAGTTTCTTCAGCTAATTCATGCATTTCCGGATCGTTAGCTAATATTTTAGCATCTTCAATATTTTTTTCACTGGTTAAGTATTCTTTATATTTATTAACAATGCTTTCTAAGTCTTTTTGTTCTTTTGATAAAGTTCTTAGTTTATTATAGTCTGCTAAAACTTCCGGTTTTGTTAGTTCTTGTTTTAGGTCCTCATATTTAGTTATTATAGTTTCTAGTCTTTCTTTCATTTTCTAGCTCCTTCTTTATGTATTATATCGTGGAAGAGAAAAGAAAGCAAACGTTAAAGGTTTGCATTTTCTTCGTCATCATCGGTTACGATTACTAAATCTTTTAAATCATCATCAGTTGTATCGTCGTCAGTTGAATCTTCATCATAGAATAAATCATCGTTTTCTTCAGTTGTGTCTTCGTCTTCTTCGTCTTCCTCTTTTTCTTCTTCGTCTTCTTCATCATTATCCATAATAATATTAGCCTTATGATTACTCTTTAAATCCCAGTATCCTTTATCAACCATAACAAATCTTTGATCAGTGGATAGTACTTGGAAAAAATCAGTTATTTTTGCTTCATATTCTGCTTGGGATAACCCTAGTAAATCACAAACTTTTTTAAAAAGGTCAGTTATTTTGGTTTCCTTTTTTTCTTCGCTTAATATTAAGTACGCTATATCATCATAACTCATAGCTTCTAATTCAGCTTTGGTTAAATCGTTTAATTTCATAAAATTTCCTCCTACATTTTTTCTGGTGGTATAACACCAATTAAATCTAATGCATTTTTAAGTGTTACTTTAACGGCACTAATTAAGTTTAAGTATTCGTTGGTTTTTTCTTTATCTTCTGTAATTATTCTTTCTTTAGAATATAGTGAATGGAATGATTCTGCTAAATCATAGACGTAATTAGTAATTAAGTGAGGTAATTCTTTAGTTGCAGCGGATATTACTACTTCGTTAAATTTATAAATTTGTTCTAAGACATTATATGCTTCAGGACTATTTATGGTTTTATATTCTGTAACGTTAGTTATTTTTCCTTCGTAATTATTTAAAATATTGCAGATTCTAGCGTAAGCGTATGATACGTAATAAACAGGGTTTTCGTTAGATTTTTTAGTGGCTAGGTCTAAGTCAAAATCCATTTGAGTATCAAGGGATCTGCTTACGAAGAAGTATCTTGCAGCATTAACACCTACTAAGTCAATTAATTCTTGAAGAGATACTATTTTACCGGTACGTTTACTCATTTTTATTTCTTCACCATTAGATACTAATCTTACTAATTGTAATAGTTTAACATCTAAGATGTCTGGGTCGTACCCTAGAGCTTTTAGGGAGCCTTTAAGGCGCGCAACATAACCATGGTGGTCAGTTCCAAAAACGTCAATTAAATGGTCATACCCTCTTTCAATTTTATCGATATGGTATGCAATATCTGGTACTAAGTAAGTGTATAGGCCGTCAGCTTTAACTAAAACATGGTCTTTAGTATCTCCTAGTTCGCTAGCTTTTAACCAAGTAGCACCTTCTTGTTCATAAGTATAACCATTAGTAGTTAATTTATTTATAATTTCAGGAATTGGATGGGTTTTGTAAATTGATTTTTCGCTAGTATAGACATCATAGTTAATGCGATAATCTTTTAAGACTTTTTTGATTTTATCTAATAGAATATTGATACCAAGATTTTTATAATATTCAATGTTTTCATTTAATAAGGTATCTTGATGTTCATTATATAAGTTCTTAGCAATTTCAATAATTTCTTGACCATGATAGCCATTTTCTGGTAAGTCAGTAGGAATACCACAAATCGTTTTATATCTAGCCTCTATTGATAAAGCGAGGTTGTTAACTTGATTACCAGCATCATTAACATAATATTCTTCAGTTACGTCATAACCACTAAATCTTAAGATTCGCGCTAAGGAATCACCATATGCTCCGCCTCTAGCGTTTCCCAAATGCAAAATGCCGGTTGGATTGGCACTGACAAATTCTAAGTTGTAACGTTTATGATTTCCAATATTGTTACGGCCATAGTTTTCTTGAAGATTTAAGACAGTATTAATATTATCTAATAAATATTTTTTATCCATGTAAAAGTTAATAAAACCTGGTTTAGCAATTTCTACTTTGGTAAATAAATCACTATTTATTTTATTTGTAATATTTTGGGCTATTTCTAAGGGATTTTTATGTAGTAATTTAGTTAAACGTAATGCTAAGTTAGTTGAATAATCCCCATTATCTTTTTTATTTGGATTTTCGATAATAATATCTTCTTCATATTCAATATTATTTTCTTTTAAACTTTGAAGTAATATTTCTCTTATTTTTTCTTTCATAATCTCACCCTACTTTAAAAATAATTCAATAGTAGTAAATTCATCATCACTTTCGATTTGATAATTAATAGTTAGTTTATTATCTTCTTTTATAATTTGACCATCATCTACTACGATATCAATATAACTATCTAATTCTTTAAGCAAATAACGGCAAGTATTTTGATCTTTAGATAGTTTTAAATTAAATAAATATTCGTCGTTTTCTCTAGTGAATATTACACCATCTTCGAGTAATTCTAGAGTGTTTGCAACATCGTCTAAGTTGTATTTTATAATATTGTCGTATGTATCGTATGATACATCTTTTTTAGTATATGTTAAATTGTTATTTTTTAATAAATTTATATCTAATTTTTTCTTCAAAAAACAGCCCTCCGTTTTTTTCTAAAACATTATAACATAGAGAATGGAAATTGACTACATAAAAACGCATTTTTTTTACATAATAGTGTTAGGGTGAAGAATTTTGAAGAGATTTAAGCGACTTTTTAAGGTATTTTGTCTATTATTTGTCTTAGGCGTTGTAAGTATTTTAGGACTTTATTTTATGGCTTATATTAGTCCAGTTTTAGATATTAAAACAACAGGACAGTATTATATTTATGATCATAATGAGACTATTGTGTACCAAGGAAGTGGAAATTCAAAGTGGGTAAGTTTAAGTGATGTTTCACCAGATTTTTTGAATGCCATAATAAGTATTGAAGATAAAAATTTTTATAAGCATAAGGGTTTTGATTATTTAAGAATTATAAAAACTATGTTGCAGAATATAAAAAGTAGGAAAGTAGTTGGTGGCGCTAGTACTATATCCCAGCAATATGTTAAAAATTTGTATTTAGATTTTGATAAAACATGGGAAAGAAAGATAGAGGAGGCTTGGCTTACTTTAAAGTTAGAGATGCATTATAGTAAGGATGAGATATTAGAAGGATATATTAATACGATTAATTTTGGACAAGGTAATTTTGGAATTGGTAGTGCGGCAGAGTATTATTTTAATAAAAGTGCAAAGGATTTGACTTTGGAAGAAAGTATTGTTTTAGCTGGTATTCCTAAGGGTCCTAGTTATTATAATCCAATTAGTAATTATGATGATGCGATTTTAAGGGGTAAGGTTGTAGCAAAAGCTATGGTTAATAATAAGAGGTTAAGTGAAGAAGATGCGGATAATTTATTTAAAAATACTTTGATTTTATATGGTAAGAGAAGTGAAAATAATTTAGATACGTTGATGTATTATCAAGATGTTGTTAAAAGTGAGTTAGATAAACTTGCAATACCGAAATCATTAATTGAAACGGGAGGTTTGAAGATTTATACGTCTTTGGATATTGAACTACAAGGTATTTTAGAGAAAAATGTTAATGAATATATGCCAGATAATGAGATGCAAGTGGCTAGTATGATAATTGATCCAAATACAGGAAATATAATGGCATTAGTTGGGGGAAGAGATTATAATAAAAGTCAATTTAATAGAGTAGTTAGTGCTGAAAGACAAGTTGGTAGTACTATGAAACCGCTACTTTATTATGCGGCGTTAGAAAATGGAATGACATCTTCTTCAAAGTTTTTAAGTGAGGAAACAACGTTTGTATTTGCTAATAATGATACGTATTCACCACAAAATTATAATAAAAAATATGCTAATAAAGAAATTACTATGGCGGCGGCGTTAAGTTATAGTGATAATATTTATGCGGTGAAGACTCATTTGTTTTTAGGAGAAGATATGTTGGTTAAAACAGCAAAGAGAATGGGGATAAAAAAAGACTTACCGACTATCCCGTCACTGCCTTTAGGAACAGCAGAGATCTCGATGTGGGATTTTGCTAATGCTTATACTACTTTAGCTAGTAATGGATATAAAAAAGACTTGGGGGTAATTTTAAAGGTTACGGATATGCATGGAAATATTTTATACGAAAAGAAAAATAATAGTACTCAAGTTTTAAATTCTAATTATACGTTTATTTTAAATGAAATGCTAACGGCGACATATAATTCGGCTTTTATTGATTATAATACGCCAACGATTATTAGTTTAGGTTCAAAGATAAGTCGAAAGTATGCTATGAAAACTGGGTCGTCGGGGACTGACTGTTATATGATTGGGTACAATCCAGATATTTTGATGTTGGTTTGGAATGGATATGACGATAATAGGCAAATGAATCCAGTAGATGGAAATATTTCAAAGAATATATGGGTAAATACTGTTGAGGAATATTTAAAAGATAAAGAAGCTAGGTGGTATGATGTGCCTGAGAATGTAGTAGGGGTGCCACTTGATGCGATAACGGGTAATCAGGCTGTTAATGATAAAAAAATGTATGTTTACTATTATGTTAAAGGTAGTGAGTATGTGAATAGTGAAATGGAATATGAAGGTAATAAGGAAAATATTACTGAATAATAAAGTTTATTATGATTAAGGGGAATTATCTTTTTTGATAAAATTTATTATTATAAAGTTTATTTTAACTAGGTCCCTTATGTAGTCTTACAGTCTAGTGAGAATAGACTTTTTCGTTATTGCTTGATAGCTATTTGATATAAAATTAATAGGTGAAATTCATGAAAATTAGTTTTGAAGATTATAATATTCCTGATGTTTTTAAGTTTATTCGTGAGAGTGCTAATATTACGCAACTAGAATTAGCTAAAAAGATGCACAAATCAGTTCAATGGGTTAAAGCTGTTGAAAGAGGTACGATTAATATAAAGTTAAAAACATATTTGGAATTTTGCCATATTTGTGGTATAAAAGTTTTAAATGTAAAAAAATAGACTGCCTTAAAAAGCAGTCATTTTTGTTATTTATCAATAGTAATAGTTATTTTATGTTCTAAAGGTTCGTCAGTTTCATTATAACTTATTCTAATTCCTTGGTTTTGAAGTTTAGTTATGGTTTCTTTTATCATGGCAATGGAATTATCTAATGAACTTGATACTTTAATTGGTTCAAGTGACTCAACCATACTCATTGGGTCAAATAATTCTTCTTGTTTAGGTGTTGATTCTTGGTATGTTGAAGTAATATTATTTGGTTCAGGAGTGAAGAAACGATTATTTGGGTTTAGTTCAATTGGGGTTTCAAAGGCATTAAAATCAGGAGTTGGTGTTGTAATTGTTTCTTCTTGTTTTGGAGTTGGGTCAAAGATTTCGATATCTTTTTTAGGTTGTTGTTCTAGTGGAGTTAAAGTATCGAAAGAAGTTGGAGTATTGAAGTTAAAATTTAACTCCGGAGCACTATTCATATTAAAAGTATTTTCAGCAGAGAAAGCATTGTTACCATTAACGTTAGCAGGAGTACTTTCTAAGGTATTAAAGAATTTATTAACGGGACTTTGGTTATCGTCAGCAGGCATGTTAGACATTATATCCATGCTATTTGGAACATTAATTGTTTTCATATCGCTAGTATTTTGAGGTAGAGAACTACTATAGTCTGTTAGGATGTCTTCTGGTACCATCAGATTCGCCACATTTCTATTTTTATTTTGATTTGGATTGATATCTACAGCTTTATCTTTGATTTCTTCAACGTTTGGGTTGATATCTACTAAAGGAATTTCTTTATTAGTAGTATTTTTCTTTAGAACTTGTTTTAGTTCTTGATCTAGTTGTCTTACAGTCATACGATCCGTTATAATGCGATTAAGCCATTCTTTTTGAGCTGTTTTGCTATCTAGTGATAGAAGGGCACGGGCATGACGTTCGCTTATTCTTCCTTCTAAAAGAGCCTGTTGTACTTCATCATCAAGATTTAAAAGACGGAGTTTGTTGGCAATAGCAGATTGAGAGATACCCATTTTTTTAGCTAGCTGTTCTTGAGTTAGATAACCTTTATCAAGAAGATTTTTGTAACTTCTAGCTTCTTCAATTGGAGTTAGGTCTCTTCTTTGAATATTTTCAACTAAAGCTACTTCGGCACTGGAATTATCATCAATATTGGAAATTACAGCAGGTACTGTAGTTAGTCCAGCCATTTGAGAGGCTTTATATCTTCTTTCGCCAGCAATTATTTCATATTTACTTCCAAGTTTACGTAGCACTAAGGGTTGAATTATCCCATGTTCTTTTATAGAAGCCGCTAATTCTTTTAAACCTTGGTCGTCAAAAGAAAGTCGTGGTTGAAACCTATTTGGGATTATATCGTCGATATTTACTTGTACTATTTGTGATTCCATTTGCATTATAAATCAGCCCCTTTATTATACTTGTCTATATTAATAATACTCTATATTGAATTTTTTTGCAACCATAATTTTTTTACTTAAAGATATTTTAAAATAATAAATTTTGGTATTATATTGGAGAGTTATTTTTATATTTTGATTATAATAATAGTTTTATTTTTTATAAAATTTAAAAAGTAAGTAACCACTATTTTGTTAAGAGATTACTTACTTCTTTTTTTATTTGATTGTATTGCCTTGGATATTGATGATTAGTTGGTTTTAATTTTTCTATTTTTATTAATGTTCTTTTGGAATGTTCATGAGGTAATTCAAATTCATTGATATTAATTATTTTACTATCTAATTTGGATAAGATATTAGTACTGGCATTGATTTCTTCTAAGGCATTTGATTTCATAGCAATAAAATAGCCGTTTACTTTTAAGTAAGGAATTGCAAGTTCACAAAGGATAGGAAGGGATGCAACAGCACGAGTTACAACAACATCAAATTTTTCACGATTGTCAGTAATAAATTCTTCGGCACGACTATGAACAAGAGTTACATCTATATTTAATTTATTTTTTAAATTATCTAAAAAGATTAGTTTTTTGTTGTTGGAATCAAGCAAAGTAACATTAAGATTAGGATAACAGATTTTTAATACCATACCGGGAAATCCCGCACCTGTTCCAATGTCTAAGAGAGTATCAACTTTTGTTAAATCAATTTCTTTAATAATTGTTAAGGAATCATAAAAATGTTTTAAGTATACTTCGAATTCATTAACAATTGTTGTTAGATTGGTTGTTTTATTATATTCTTCTAGGAAAGACTGGTATGTTTCTAAGTCTTTTTGTTGTTGCATGGTAAGATTTAAACCTAGATTTGATACAGCAATTAGAAATTCTTCTTTATTCATGAGGATATTCCTTTCTTAAATAGATAGTAAGAATAGAAATATCGGCTGGGTTAACGCCTGATATACGTGTAGCTTGTCCAATAGTTTCCGGACGAATTTTTTCTAATTTTTGACGGGCTTCGCTAGCTAAGTTTGTTACTTTAGAATAATCTATATCTTTAGGTATTTGCTTAGATTCTAATTTCAACATTTTTTCGATTTCTTTATTAGTTTTAACGATATATCCTTCGTACTTAGTGGATATTTCAACCTGTTCTAAAACAGCTTCAGGATAGTTAAAATCTAATAGTTTATTAATAAATTGAATAGATATTCCTGGACGTTTTAATAATTGATAGAAGGATGTTGAAATACTTGGTACTTCAATGTTGTTTTCTTGAAATATTTTTTTAGTTTCGTCGTTTAATTTTAATTTATTATCTTGTAAAATTTTAGTTAATTCTTGAATTTGTTTCTTTTTTAGATTTAAATTATCGTATTGTTCTTGAGAAATGGTTCCTACTTTGTACGCTAGGTCTCTTAATCTTAAGTCAGCGTTGTCATGACGAAGAATTAATCTAAATTCAGCACGACTAGTTAGCATGCGATAAGGTTCATTAGTTCCCTTAGTTACTAAATCATCTATTAAAACACCGATGTAAGCTTCATTTCTTTTTAAGATTAATGGGGCTTTTTGTTCTAATTTTAAAGCTGCATTTATACCAGCCATTATACCTTGGCCGGCGGCTTCTTCATAACCACTAGTGCCATTTATTTGGCCAGCCGTAAATAAGCCAGATAGAACTTTAGATTCTAAGGATGGATTAATTTGAAGTGGGTCAATGGCATCGTATTCAATAGCGTAGGCATACTTAGTTATCTTGGCATGTTCAAGTCCGGGTAGGGAATGAACCATTTGTTCTTGAATATCATGAGGCATTGAAGTTGAAAAACCTTGTAGGTACCAATCATCATAATAAAGAGATTCTGGCTCTAAAAAAAGTTGATGATGGTCTTTATCGTGGAAACGAACTACTTTATCTTCAATTGAAGGACAGTATCTTGGACCAATGCCTTCAACGTAACCACCATACATACTTGATTTATCTAAATTATCTTCAATGATTTTTTTGGTTTCTAAAGTGGTATAGATAAGATAACATTTTTGTTGTTCGTTTATTTTATATTGAGGAGGAAAATCATGGGAGAATGTCCAATAGGAATTGTCGCCAGTTTCTGGTTTCATTTTTGAAAAATCTATTGAGGAAGCCTCTATTCTTTGAGGTGTTCCCGTTTTTAAACGTTGAATATGAAGACCATTTTTCTTTAGATTATCACTTAAATAGTTACTTCTTCTTTCACCATGTGGACCACCGGGGTGTTTTTCCGCACCACATAAAATACTTCCTTTAAGATAAGTACCAGTGGTTAAAATTAGACATTGGCACATTATTTTTTCACCGTTTTCAAGGATAATTCCTTTAATTACGTTATTTTCTACTATAATATCTTCAACCATGCCTTCAATGATATCAAGATTTTCTAAGTTTTTTAATTCTTGAAGCATATTTTTAGGGTAGGTTATTTTATCAGCTTGCGCACGGAGTGATCTTACAGCAGGGCCTTTACCACTATTTAGCATTTTTATTTGAAAATGAGAACGGTCGGCAACACGGCCCATTAAGCCACCTAGAGCATCGATTTCACGAACTATTATTCCTTTAGCTGTTCCACCTATTGAAGGATTACAAGGCATGTCTGCAATATTTTTGATATTCATAGTTACTAAGGCAGTTTTATGGCCTTTATAGGCTGCAATGTGAGAAGCTTCACAACCCGCATGGCCACCTCCTACAACAATTATTTCATAGTTTTTCATTTTATCACTTACTTTCCTAAACAGAAATTAGAGAACAATTCATCTAACAATTCGTCTTTATACGTAGCACCAATTATTTCACCTAGGGTATCCCAAGCAGCACGGATATTTATTTCTATCATATCGACAGGAACTTCGTTTTCTATATCTTCTAAGGCTTGGTCAATATAGGATATGGTGTTTTTGATTAAAGCGTTTTGACGAGCGTTTGTTAAATAGGTTGCATCTTTAACTTCAATCTTTTCTAAATTAAAATATTCGATTATTTTTTGTTTTAAATCTTTTATTCCTTCTAAAGATAGGGTATTTCCTTGAACAATATTTGGCATTTGTTCTAAATCTAACTTTGGTTCTAAATCATTTTTATTAATAAATATTATACTTGGTTTAGATTTTATTAATTCAAGGAGTTCTTTATCTTCATTAGTTATAGGTTCATTATTATTTAAAATTAGGATGTTTAAATCAGCTTTAGATATCATTTGTTTACTTTTTTCAACTCCAATTTTTTCAACTACATCAGTGGTATTACGAATACCGGCAGTATCGATAAAGTTAATTTTGATTCCATTTATAATAGTTTGACCTTCAACTATGTCACGGGTGGTACCAGCAATGTTTGTAACAATGGCTTTTTCTTCTTCTAAAAAAAGATTTAAAAGGCTTGATTTACCAACGTTTGGGCGGCCAATTAAAGCAACATCGATACCATCTTTGATTATTTTAGCATTTTTAGATTCTTCTAAAAGTTTGGATAGTTTATTTTTGATAGGAACTAGTTTTTCTTTTAAAAGCGGAATAGTTATATTTTCAGCGTCTTCGTATTCTGGATAATCGATGTTTACTTCAATATTCGCCATTAAGTTAACCATAGTTTTACGAGTATCGGTAATTAACTTCTTTAAAGAACCGGTTAATTGGTTCATTGATAAGTTTAAAGATTTATCTGTCGTTGATGTTATGATATCTTCAACGGCTTCGGCTTGAGTTAAATCAATACGGCCATTTAAAAAAGCTCTTTTAGTAAATTCTCCTGGTTCGGCAAGGTGCGCACCGTTGGTTAAGCAAAGCTCTAATACTTTATTAGTTGTAGCTATTCCACCATGAGTATTAATTTCTACTACATCTTCTGTAGTATAAGTTTTTGGAGCACGCATAATACTAACTAAAACTTCGTCAATAATTGTGTCATTTTCTTTAATATAGCCATAGTTTATAGTGTGACTATCTACTTTAGTTAAGTCTTTTCCTTTAAATATTTTATTAACAATTTCAATTGCTTTAGGGCCACTTAATCTTATAATGGCAATGGCTCCTACACCAAGGGATGTTGAGATAGATACAATAGTGTCGTCCATGATTATCCGTCCTTTCCGTCGTATTATATCACATTTTGCAAAAAATAAACAAAAAAGAAGAACTTAGTCTTCCTTGATTTTGACAACGATATGTCTATTAGGTTCTTCGCCTTCACTGAATGTCGTGATATTTTTAAAATTGGCTAAAGTATTATGGACAATTCTTCTTTCATAGGAGTTCATGTTGTCCATAATAACAGGCTGTTTTGTTTTAGTTACTTCTCGAGCTATTTGCTTAGCTAGTTTTTCTAAATGATTTTCACATTTTTCTTTGTAGTTTTCAACGTCTAATAATATATAAGGATAAACACAAATCATATTAAAGATATGTTGTCTTATTATTTGTTGAAGAGCCTTTAGTGTTTGACCATTACGACCGATTAAAATATTATTTTGATTAGAAAACATTTTAATAGTTATTTGTTCACCACGAATTTTGGTTTCAAATGTTGTTTCTAAACCCATTTTAGTTAATAATTCGCTTAAATAATTCTTAATTTCAGCAGCAACATCAGTTATTTTATAAACATCTAAAGTATATGATTGACCTTTAAATAAAGATCCTTTATCTTCCGTTACTTTGATTAAACAATTATTTTCTTCTAAATTTAATTCTTGATAAGCATTGGTTTTTAGTTCATCTAAATTTTTACCAGTATACGTATATTTTTCCATTATTTACCTACTTTCATAAGCTTTTTAACAATAAGATTTTGAATTATAGCAAAGACATTATTTACTACCCAGTATAATGCTTGTGCAGTTGGTAAGCTTAGGGAAGCGAATGATATCATGATTATCATGAATGTGCTCATCATTTTCATTTGACGTTCAGCTTCTGTTGAACCAGCACTTTGCATACTAAATTTAAATGTTACATAGGTACTACCAATAATTAATAAAAGTAAGATTATATAAATGTAATTACCATGAGCGAAACCAGTCATTGGGGTCATACCTAAATTCATATTAAATAGAGTTCCTTCAAAAATTGCTGGTACACGGTTGATGGCTTCTAAGAAAGCGAAGAATATTGGTAACTGAATAAATGAAGTAAGGCAGCCACTAACAGGATTAATGTTATATTTTTTATAAATCATCATTGTTTCTTGACTCTTAGCCATTAATGATTCATTATCAGTTTTATTAGCATATTTTTTTTCAAGACGATTAATTTCCGGTTGAGCTTTTTTCAGATTTTCAGTTTGAGCCATAGATTTTTTGGTTAATGGTATCATAATAGCTCTTATTAAAACACTTATAAGCATTACAGCGACACCATAGTTTTTAACTAATTCTCCAACTTTTAGAATTATCCAAGCTAGTGGTTTAACAAAAAAGCTTTCCCATAAACTAACATATTTAATATCCGTTACACTAAAATTATTACAATCTGGTAATTCGTCTAATTTGTTAGTTAGTTTATCTTCGTTTTCCTTATATATATTATATAAGTCCTCAGTTACAGGTTTGCAAAGAATGTTGGCAGTAAGAGTTTGACCTGTTGCTTCATAGATTACAGATTTATTACCATCTTTAACATATTTAGTACAACCTGTGGATAACATTACTAAAAGTGCTAGTAAGAATATTTTTACTTTGTTATTTTTTTTCATTTTATCTCCTTTATTAGACTTGATAGGGCCTCATTTAATTCATTAAAACTAGCCTCTTTAGAAGTCCTTTTAATCATTATAATATAATTATGGTTATTTGGAAATAATATTTTGTTGTTATCAATTATATTTCTAACGCGTCGTTTCATTAAATTACGGTTAACAGCATCTCCCAGGGCCTTTCCAACAGCAATACCAAATTTAGGTTTTAGAGAGGTATTATCTGGTTTTGATGCATAGATAACAAAATATTTATTTTTATAAAAATGTTTATAATTTATTATACTTTGAAAGTCTTTTGACTTTTTGACCATTTCTGTTCTCTTCATAAAATTCACCTAATTAGAAAAAAACCACTTTTTGTGGTTTATTTGCATAATACTTTACGTCCTTTTTTTCTTCTTGATTTAAGAATATTGCTTTCTTTTCTAGCAAAGAAGCCATGTTTTTTTGATTTTTTACGATTGTTTGGTTGAAAAGTTCTCTTCATAGTTTGCACCTCCTAAACTTAAATAGCAAGGTTATTATAATATTAAATTAACTTAAAAGTCAAGAAAAATATTGGATATAATGTAATGATATGTTGATTTAGGAAAATTTATCAACAAGAAAATCAAAACCGCCTGTGGATAACTTTTTAGTTGTGCACAACTTTTATGTCAAAAAGTGCCATTTTTTAGAGTTATCCACATTATTCACAAGCATTTTTTTGGCGTATTTCAGCCAAAAAAAAATATAAAATATCAGTTATCCACAGGAGTTGTGGATAACTTTTGAATATTTATCCACATTGTTGATAAATAAATTGTTGATAATGTTGATAACTAATAAGAGACCAGCATACACCGATAAAAAAATGTTGATAAAATGTTGATAACCTGTGAATTTCTTGTGAATAACTAAAAAAAACTTCCCAAAATTTAAAAAATAGAGTACAATACTTGTGATAGATTTGGTTAGTGGGGTGATGATTTTGGACAATCAGGATTTATGGAGCAAATTTCTATCGTTGCTACAACAAAAAATAAATCCAATCACATTTAATACATGGTTTAAACCATTAAAATTACATGAAATAGATACTTTAAAGAACAAAATCGTCATTCAAGTACCAATGGCAGTGCATAAAAAGGTGCTCGAAACTAGCTGGTATCAGCTTTTGGAAGACGCTTTGACTGAATTAACTAACGTTACTTATGATATTTCTTTTGTTCTAGAAGATGAGACCGTGGATAACTTGGAAATTATCAACAACAGGACTTTGGAAGTTAAAAAAGATAATAATACAGAGTTTATTACAAATTTAAAGAAAGAGTTTACTTTTGATAACTATGTTACTGGAGATACCAACAAATTTGCCAAAACTGCAGCAATCGCTGTAGCACAACAACCAGGAAAAATATATAATCCTTTGTTTATTTATGGTAAAAGTGGGCTAGGAAAGACCCACTTAATGCATGCAATAGGAAATTACATAGTAGAAAATAGTAATTTAAGAGTTTTATACACAACTAGTGAGAATTTTAAGGATGATTATACAAGTATTGCCAGTACTAATGGGGCAGAATCGTCATTTGAAAGAGCTGATTACTTTAAAAATAAATATCGAGATGTAGATGTTTTGTTGGTAGATGATATCCAGTTCCTAGTAGGAGCTGAAAAAACACAGCAAGGGTTCTTTCATACATTTAATGAACTACACAGTCACAATAAGCAAATTATTATTACATCTGATAGATCGCCAGAAGACTTAAAATTATTAGAAGAACGTCTTAGAAGCAGGTTTGCATGGGGACTTCCCGTAGATATTTATCCACCGGATTTAGACCTAAGAGTAAGAATAATTAAAGATAAAATTAAGTATCTTAGTATTGCAAAAATGATAAGTGATGATGTTATTATGTACATTGCGAACTCATGCGATACGGATGTAAGGGAAATTGAGGGGGCAATTAATAGATTAGCGGCTTATGTTGCTGTTTATACCCCAACTAAGATAGATTTAGATTTTGCCCAAGAAGCTTTAGGGGATTATATAAGTAAAAATATTTATTCAAATAACGATATTTCTATGGTTCAAAAGGCAGTTGCAGACTATTATGGATTCACAATTGATGTTCTAAAAGGAAAGAAAAAGTCCAAGAACATTGCATATCCTAGAATGCTTGCAATGTACTTAGCTAGAATGCTTACTGATGAATCATTTCCAAGAATTGGCTTAGAATTTGGGGGAAGAGATCATTCTACCGTAATTCATGCTGTTGATAAAATCACAGAAGACCTTAAAGACAATAAAAAATTACAAGAAATTGTCAATGAAATTAAAGCAAAAATCTAACTATGTGAATGGATTGTGGATAACTCAGTTAGTTATCCACAGGGCAAAATGCCCAAAATTTGGCATAAATATGGGTAAAAGCAAAAAGTTATCCACATTATCCACAGTATTATGATTATGAATATATATAAAAGAAGGAGAAAATATGAAATTTACAATTGAAAAAAATGTTATATTAGAAAATTTAATGAATGTAGCAAGAGCTATATCTACAAAAAATGTTATTCCTATATTAAATGGAATTAAATTTGAATTAAAAGAGGAAGGATTGTACTTAACTGCGAGTGATTCAGAGTTAACAATTAAATCTTTTATTGAAAATAAAGAAATTAAAAATGTTGAAAGTTTAGGTAATATAATAATTCAAAGTAAGTTTATTGTTGATATTATTAGAAAAATGCCGGAAGACTTAATTAACTTTGAAGTTGTGGATGGATTAAAGATAAAAATATCTTCAGGAGCTTCTGAGTATAATTTAAATTGCTTAGATTCAAGTGAGTATCCAGCTATTAAATTAGATGAACATAAAAATCCAATAATTATCAACAGTGACTTATTTAAAACAATTATTAGTCAAACAGTATTTGCTATTTCTACTCAAGAATTAAGACCATTACTTACAGGACTTAACTTTAAAATTACCGGAGATATTTTGGAATGTATAGCTACTGATAGTTATCGCTTAGCTAAAAAAACAGTTAAACTTAATGTTGAAGCTGAATCAGCTGTTAATATTGTTATTCCTGGTAAAAATATTTTAGAGTTAGATAAGATATTAACAGATGAACAAGATATGGAAATGCATGTATTTAATAATAAGATTTTGTTTAAATATAAAAATATAACTTTCCAAAGTAATTTACTTGCAGGTACATATCCTAATACTAATAATTTAATTCCAACTGAGTTTGAAATTATGTTAAATACTAATTTAAATGATTATTATAATGCAATAGATAGAGCAGCTCTTCTTACTCAAAGTAAGGATAAAAACATTGTTAAAATGCATTTAAGTAATAAAGAACTTGTTATTAATTCGTATGCTAGTGAAATTGGTAAAGTTGAAGAAAGAGTTAAAGTTGATTGTAATGTTGATACTAATTTAGATATTTCGTTTAGTTCAAAATATATGTTAGAAGCTTTAAGAACATTTAAAGATGAACAAATATTGATATTATTAAATGGTGAAGTTAAACCGATAGTTATTAAATCTACTGAAGATGAATCATTAATTCAATTAATCTTACCTTTGAAGACTTATTAAGATATTTATGATACCCATTTGGGTATTTTTTTTGTGGATAACTTTAATTTTATTCACAATTCGACAAAATTCGCTAAAATTCGACAAAGTTTATATGGTATAACATTGGCAATTCATTAACAAAGGGGGAATTAGGTAATGAAAAATTATGAGATTAATGAAGATACATTGGCAATTATAAGCAATTATCCAAATACTAAAATATATGAGGGGAATAAATCTTATTTAATAAAAGATAATACACTTAATATTATTAAGAAAAGTTGTGAATATTTTGGTAGTACGTTTGAAGGGCGTAGAAGGGGGACTCGGATATTAACGGGGTATTCTACTAAATCACCAATTATTATTGAAGAAAGTAAAGACATTATATTTTTTCCAACATCTTCACCTCGGAGTAAGAATTGTTCTTGGATTTCTTTAAACAACGTTAAAGATTATCGAAAAATTGATAAAAATACAGAAATAATATTTAAAAATATGTCAAAAATTTCAGTAAATATTTCATATTATGTTTTTACAAACTTGATTTTGCGAGCAACTAGATTAAATTATGTTTTAAATGAAAGAAAAATCGTCAAAAAAGCAAAAAAGCCAGCCAAAAAGAAAGATAATGTGGTATAATTATTAACAGGTATAGGAGTATTGTTTATACCTATTATTTTACTATAAGGGAGTAGAGGCATAGGATGCATTTAGTAAGTCTAAAATTACTCAATTTTAGAAACTATGACCGACTTAGTATTAATTTTTCTTTAGAAAAGAACTTGATAGTAGGACCAAATGGAATGGGAAAAACTAATTTGATCGAAGCAATATATGTTTTATCTTTAACAAAATCATTTCGGGGAACTTTGGATAAAATTTTAATAAAGAATGGTAAAAATTTAACGAAGATTTCAGGTGTTGTTGAACATAATATAAAACATGAATATAATGTCGTAATAACTAATGAAGGAAAGAGTGCTAAAATTGATAGTAATAAATATCCAAGATTAAGTGATTATATATCGAAAATTAATGTTGTATTATTTAATCCTGATGATTTAAGAATAATTAAAGATTCACCTGGGGTTAGAAGAAATAGTTTAAATATTGATTTATCCCAGTTAGATAATGAATATTTAAAAGTTTTAAATCAATATAATAAAGTACTTAAGCAAAGAAATGCATATTTGAAGACAATGTATGCGAATGCCAATTCTAGTAGTGATTATTTGAATGTATTAACTAAGAAATTAATTGATTATGGTATGATATTGTATCAAAAAAGAAAGACCTTTTTAGGGTTAATACAGGATAATATTGGTGATAAATATAGTAAAATATGTGGTAACAATACAATTTGTATACAGTATATTTCTGATTATGAAAATAAAAGTCAAGATGAATTATTAGAAATATATAGTAAGAATCAAAATAAAGATATGTTACTAGGAAAAACAGGTTTTGGAGTACATCATGATGATTATGATTTTGTTGTGGATAATCAAAAATTAAAAGATTATGGTTCAGAAGGGCAACAAAAAAATGCTATTATTGCTTATAAATTAAGTGAAGTAGAGATATTTAAGAAAGTTAAGAAGACTAGTCCTATATTGATTTTAGATGATTTATTTAGTGAACTAGATATGCAAAAGATAGAGAATATTTTAAATTTACTTGATAAAGAAGTTCAAACTTTTATAACTACAACTGATGTAGATGATGTCTTAGAAACGATAAAGAGTAATAGTAAGATTATTGAAATTTATGATGGCAAGATAAAGGAGGATACTGATGAGAGAAATAGGACATAGTGATTATAATGATAATGATATTCAAGTATTAGAGGGCTTGGAAGCGGTAAGAAAAAGACCCGGAATGTATATTGGTACAACAGGAGAAGCTGGACTACATCATTTAGTATGGGAGATTGTTGATAATGCTGTTGATGAAGCTTTGGCTGGATATTGTGATGATATTGAAGTTGTTGTGGAAAAAGGTAATGTTATTGCTGTTAAAGATGATGGTCGTGGTATTCCTACAGGTACTAATGCAAAGACTGGCTTATCCACAGTTGAAACTATTTTTACAGTATTACATGCTGGTGGTAAATTCGGAGGTGGCGGATATAAAGTATCTGGTGGACTTCATGGTGTAGGTGCTAGTGTTGTTAATGCTTTATCCACATGGCTTGAAGTAACAATTTATCGTGATGGTAAAATATATTTTCAACGTTTTGAAAATGGTGGACATTCGGTTGAACCACTAAAAGTTATAGGAAATTGTGATATAAATAGAACAGGTTCTACAGTAAGGTTTAAAGCTGACCCTGAAATATTTAAGGAAACAACAATTTATAACTATGATACTTTAGCTAAGAGATTACAAGAAATTGCCTTTTTAAATAAGGGATTAAGAATTGTCTTAATTGATGAAAGAGAAGATAATAGGAAGGATGAATTTGTTTATGAGGGTGGAATTATTGAATTTGTTCACTTATTAAATAAAAATAAAACCCCTATTAATCCGGAAGTTATCTATGTAGAAGGTAAAGAAGATAATATTTTAATTGAAGTTGCGATGCAATATAATGATGGATATAATGAAGCAGTTTATTCTTACACTAATAATATTCATACTCATGAAGGTGGAACTCATGAAGATGGAGTTAAAAGAGCATTAACAAGAATTATTAACAATTATGCTAGAAATGCTAAGATGTTAAAGGATAATGCGCCAGCATTAATTGGAGATGATGTTAGAGAAGGGTTGACCATGATTATTTCATGTAAGCATCCGGATCCACAATTCGAAGGTCAAACTAAGACAAAGCTTGGAAATATTGAAGTAAGAAAGATTGCTGATGATGTGTTTAGTGAAGGCTTACAAAGATATTTAATGGAAAATCCTGAGATTGCTAAACGCATCGTAGAGAAAGCTATGACGGCGTCTCGTGCTCGTGAAGCGGCAAAAAAAGCTCGTGATTTACAAAGAAAGACTAAAGATGGTTTAGATTTATCAAATCAATGGGGTAAACTTACAGATTGTACAAGTAAAGATGCTAAAGAATGTGAAATATTTATCGTCGAAGGAGATTCTGCCGGTGGGTCTGCTATTGGTGGTAGAAATAATCGTACACAAGCAGTATTACCTTTAAGAGGAAAAATATTAAATGTAGAAAAAGCACGTCTTGATAGAGCATTATCTAATGAAGAAATTAGAAGTATGATAACAGCGTTTGGTACAGGTATTGGTGATGATTTTGATATCAATAAATTAAGATATGACAAAATAATTATAATGACTGATGCCGATGTCGATGGAGCACATATTAGAATTCTATTATTAACTTTATTCTATAGATTCTTTAGACCGTTATTGGAAACTGGACATATTTATATAGCTCAACCACCATTATTTAAGATATCGTGGGGTAAAAATTTCCATTATGTATTAACAGAGGATGAAAAAAATGAATTTTTAAAAACTTTACCAGCAAATGTCAAAGTAGATATAGCTCGTAACAAAGGTTTAGGTGAAATGGATCCAGAAGAACTTTGTGAAACAACAATGGATATTAATAATAGAACTTTGGTTCAAGTTTCTTTAGAGGATGCTATGGATGCTGATGGAGTATTTAATACTTTAATGGGTGAAGAAGTAGAACCCAGAAGAAAATTTATTGAAGAAAATGCTCACTATGTTGAGAATTTGGATTACTAGGAGGTGAAGAAGTATGGATAATAAACAAAATAAAAATGTTGTTGATATAATGAAGAGTTCTTTCTTAGAATATTCAATGGATGTTATTATTGCTCGTGCATTACCAGATTTAAGAGATGGGTTAAAACCTGTACATCGTCGTATTTTATACACAATGTATGAAGATGGATTAACTCCAGATAAAGCTTTTCGTAAGAGTGCTACTACTGTAGGTGCTGTTTTAGGTAAATATCATCCACATGGTGATACGTCTGTATATGACGCTATGGTAAGAATGGCTCAAGACTTTAGTTATCGTCATCCACTAGTTGATGGGCATGGTAACTTTGGTTCAATTGATGGTTTTGGTGCGGCAGCATATCGTTATACAGAAGCAAGATTATCAAAGATTTCTTTGGAGTTATTAAGAGATATTTATAAAGATACTGTTGATTTTGATCCAAACTTTGATGGAACTAAGAAAGAGCCTAAAGTATTGCCTTCAAGATTTCCTAATATATTAGTAAATGGTACTATGGGTATTGCTGTAGGTATGGCAACTAATATTCCTCCTCATAATTTAGGGGAAGTAATTGATGGTTGTGTTGCTTATATTGATAATCATGATATTACTGTTGAAGAGTTGATGAAGTATATTAAAGGACCAGATTTTCCTACTGGGGCTTCTATATTAGGGAATAAAGGTATTAAACAAGCTTATGAAACTGGTAGAGGTACTATTACTTTGAGAGCTCATGCTGAAATACAAGAAAATCATGGAAAACAACAGATAGTATTTACCGATATACCTTATCAAGTAACTAAAATGTCTTTAAGAACTCGTATTGCAGAGTTAGTAAGAGATAAAGTTTTAGATGGTATTGCTGATTTACATGATGAATCTACATTAGATGGTATTCGTTTAGTAGTTCATTTGAAAAAAGATGTTAATGCAAATGTTGTTTTAAATAATTTATATAAATTTACACAGTTACAAACAACTTATGGGATTATTTTCTTGATGTTAGATCAAGGCAAACCAAAAACTTTGAACTTATATGAAATTATTTCAAAATATATTGAATTTCAAAAGGAAGTTATCTATAGAAGAACTAAGTTTGAATTAGATAAGGCACAGAAGAGAGTTCATATTTTAGAAGGATATAAGATTGCATTAGATAATTTAGATGAAGTTATCAACATCATAAGAAATGCTGAAACTGATGCATTAGCTAAAGAAAAGTTAATGAGTAGATTTGGTCTTGATGATATTCAAGCTGACGCTATTTTAGAGTTAAAGTTACGTCGTTTGACTGGTTTAGAACGTTCTAAGATAGAAGATGAGTTGAATGAGTTATTGGCTTTAATTGATAAATTAAATGGTATTTTAGCTAGTGATGAAAAGATTTATAATATCATTAAGGAAGAATTATTAGAAATAAAGGCAAAATATGCTGATGAAAGACGTACTGATATTGATATGACTGCTATTGAATATATAGAAGATGAATCATTAATACCAGAAGAAAACGTTATGTTAGCATTAACAAGCAAAGGATATATTAAGAGAACAACTGCTGATACATTTAAGTCGCAAAACCGTGGTGGTGTAGGTGTAAAGGGAATGACAACTAATGAAGAAGATAATGTTGAACATTTAATAAATTTATCCACACATGATTATGCATTATTCTTTACTAATAAGGGTAAGGTATACAGGTTAAAAGGCTACGAGATTCCTCAGTTTAGTAGACAATCTAAGGGCTTACCAATAATTAATCTATTACAAATTGAGAAGGATGAATTAGTAAATAGTGTTATTAAAGTTTCTCGAGATGATGAAAATAAGTACTTGATGTTTGCTACAAAAGGTGGTATAATTAAAAAGACGCCATTGTCAGAATTTGAAAGCATACGTCAAAATGGTAAAATATGCATTACGCTAAGAGAAAATGATGAACTAATCGCTGTTAGAAAGACATCAGGTAATGATAATATCTTATTAGGTTCAAGTGATGGCCGTATGGTTAAATTTAATGAATCTGAAATTAGAGAAATGGGACGTACTGCTTCAGGTGTTAAGGGTATTAACTTAAGTGAAGATGCTTACTGTATTGGTGCTGAGGTTACTAGTGACGATAATAACATTTTGATAGTAACGGAAAATGGCTACGGCAAGCAAACAAATGTTCAAGACTTCCGCGAAACAAGACGTGGATCTAAGGGAGTAAAAGCCTTAAATGTAACGGATAAAAACGGAAAGTTATGCACATTTAAAGTGGTAGATGATAGTACCGATGTAGTAATTATTACTGATTCTGGTATGGTTATGCGTATGCCATTAGCTCAAATATCAGTTTTAGGCAGGGTTACTCAGGGAGTTCGTTTAATTAACTTGAAAGATGGCCAAAAAGTATCCACAATCAGTTTAATTAAGGCCGAACCAGATGAGGTACTTAATGAAAGTTCTACAACTGAATTAGAAAATAACAATCAATAAAAATTATTAACAATGTTTCACGTGAAACATTGTTAACTTATTTAAATAGAAATACATATTTAGAAATAGATATGTATTTTTTTATATGTTTCACGTGAAACATAGTGGATAAATATTTATTTTAATAAGCATTAATTATTTAATAAATAAAAAATATTAAAATTATAATAAGTCCAGCAATAATTTTAAAAGTCAACTCAATGTTTCACGTGAAACATTGAGGATAACTTTTAAATTTTGTGAGAAAATATATTTATTATTTGCTATATTATTACAGATAAATACGTATTATGTGGGAATTTATAAGCATTTTAGCGAGAATGCCAATGTTTCACGTGAAACATTGGGTGTTTATAAGTAAACAGCAGCAATAATTAATCTACATATCTGTTTTATATAATTTTTAATTTATTTTTATAAATAATTAATCAAAGTATATATGTTTCACGTGAAACATTGTTAATTAATTTAAAATTTCAATTAAACTTTTTTCAAATTTTTAAAATACACTAATGAAGTTTTATTTTTTATACGTGATAAATAATTATTTTTAATATTTCTATATTTTATATGAGTTTCATTACTAAATTTATTTTACTTTTTCTAATGTTTCACGTGAAACATTGAGGATAATACATTAAATAAAAGATAATCATAAATATAATTTTAACTTAAATGGACTGATATATCGTTTTAAAAAGATAATTACTATGTTTCACGTGAAACATAGTAAAAAATATTCACATTTCAAGTATTTATCAACAGGCATTTTTGATATCAAATTAACATAATTCATATATATTTAATGATATTGGAAAAATATCAAATTTGATTAGTTTAGCGAACAAATATATGGCGAACAATACTTGAAATTTACTAAAAATGCCATTTTTTCCTTGATTTTATAAGAAATTATGTTATATAATATATGCGTGCAACAATTATATAGGAACCTGGTCAGAGTAGGAATACAGCAGCCATAACTATCCCTGTTTGTGTGCACTTTTTTATTGGAATTTGTGCATACATATGTAGCAAGCTAGTTTGGAGTATAACTATGGAAAAATATTTAGAACAATTATATAATTTAGCTTTAGAGTCATCAAAAAACGGTGATATTCCTGTAGGATGTATCATAATTAAAAATGGAAATATTTTATCCACAGGCCATAATACCCGTAAATGCGATAATTTGGTTATTGGCCATGCAGAAATTAACGCTATTTGTGAAGCAGAAAAAATTTTAGGTGATTTTAGACTTAATGGTTGTATACTTCTTACTACGCTTAAGCCTTGTAAGCTTTGTTTTGAGGCAATAGAGGCCTCTAGAATAGATAAAGTGTATTATTTGCTTGACCAAAATTTAAATGGCTTGTATGAGCCTTTAAAATACATTAAACTTGATATTGGAAATAATGAATATATAGATAAATATAAAAAATTATTTTTAGATTTTTTTAAGAATATGAGATAAATTTCTATAATAAATAGAGAATATATGATACAATATTGAGGAGGGTGATGGTATGGAATATAAAGTTCTTTATCGAAAATATAGACCACAAAATTTTGATTCTTTAGTAGGTCAAGAATATACAAAAACATTATTAAAAAATGCTATAAAAAATGAACATATTTCGCATGCTTATATTTTTACTGGCCCACGTGGTACCGGTAAAACAAGTTCTGCTAAAATATTTGCTAAGGCTTTAAATTGCTTAAATCCAAAAGATGGAAATCCTTGTAATGAGTGTGAAATGTGTAAAAGTTTTGGAACAAATCCAGATATAATTGAGATAGATGCTGCTTCTAATAATGGAGTAGATGAAATAAGAGAAATAATTAATAATGTTCGTTTAGCTCCAGCAAATTCAAAGTATAAAGTATATATAGTTGATGAATTTCATATGCTATCTACTAGTGCTTTTAATGCTTTATTATTAACTTTGGAAGAACCACCATCTAATGTAGTATTCATATTAGCTACAACTGATATTCAAAGTGTTCCAATTACAGTTTTATCACGTTGTCAAAGATTTGATTTTAAACCAATTTCAGTTGATGATATAGTTAATCGTTTAAATTATGTTTGTAACGAAGAAAAAATTGATATAACGGATGCCGCTTTAAAAGAAATAGCTTATATGAGTAATGGTGGTATGCGTGATGCATTAAGTATTTTGGATCAAATTTCTTCACGTAATACTAAAATAGATGTAGATGATGTTACAAGCAATTTTGGAAGTATTTCAAATAAAAAAGTAAAAGAGTTTATGGATGTATTTACTTCTGGGGATGTTAAAGGCACTTTAGAACTATTAAAAGAATTTAAAAATAATGGTATCGATGTAAGAATATTAATTGAAAAGCTGATAGATAGAATAAAATCAATCTTAATAGATATAAAATTAGATAATTATAATGGTATTCTTGATTTTGATATGCTTTATAGTATGGTTTTTGAATTAAATAGAGTACTTCAAGAAATTAAGAGTAATATCGATCCATATAATTTCTTAGAAATTGTAATTTTAAAATATTTCCCGGGAAATAAAATTTCAAGTAAAGATTTTAAAGATCCAGTCGAGGAAAAAAAGAGTGGTTCTACTTTGAAAATAGAGCAAAAAGTCGAAGAAAGACCAACTAAAGAAAATATTTCCCAGGAAATAAAAGAAAGTAAAGAACCAGAAATAAATAATGAGGCTCCAATAGTTAATGAAAAAAAGGCTCACTTTAATGTGGATGCCAGAATAAATAATACTTTTGTAGGAGCTCAAAAAAAGTATTTGTTAGAGCTAAAAGAAAAATGGGACGATTTTGTTATTTATGAAAGTAATGCGAATAAGTTGTTACTTTCATATATAGTAGATACTGAGCTTGTTGCAGCATCTAATAATTATGCTGTATTGGTTAATAAGATAAATAATACTAATGATTTAATTAATGAGAATATTGAATCAGTAGAAAAAGATTTTAAAATATTCTTTGGTAGAGAATATAAATTAGTGTCTATTTCACCAAAAGTATGGGAAGAGGCACGTAATAAGTATATTGCTAACTTAAAAAGTGGTTATAAATATACTATGATGGATGATTCAATAATTATTGAAGAAAATACTAGTGAGTTGGAGAAGCTAGCTAATGAAATTTTTGGAAATAATTATGAAACAAAATAGAAGAGGAGAATAAATTTATGAATATGCAAAATTTAATGGCTCAAGCACAAAGAATGCAAAGAGATATAATGAAGAAAAAAGAGGAAGTAGGTAAACAATTATTTACAGGAAAGTCTGAATTAGTTGAAGTTACAATGAATGGTAATAAAGAAGTAACTGAAGTAGTAATTAAAAATGAAGACTTAGCTAAAGATGATATTGAAGTACTTCAAGATATGATTATGATTGCCACAAATGATGCTATTAAGAATGTTGATCAAGCTATGGAAAAAGCTATGGGTCAATATGGAAGTGCTCTTAACGGATTATTTTAATGATATATCCTGCTAATTTATTAGAATTAATAGAATACTTTAAGAAATTGCCTGGTATTGGTGAAAAGAGTGCTGAACGTATGGCACTGGCAATTTTAGATATGTCTTTAGAGGAAGTTGCTGATTTTTCTTTAGCCTTAAATACGGCCAAAAAGAAATTAAAGAGATGTAGTATTTGTGGCGGTTTAACAGATGAAGATGAATGTTATGTTTGCCGAGATATTTCGAGAAATCATAACGTAATATGTGTTTTGGAGGACTTTAAAGGCGTTTTTGCTTTTGAAAAGGCTGGTAAGTATAATGGGGTGTATCATGTTTTAGATGGGCTTATTTCACCAATTGATGATAGAGGGCCTGAAGATATTAATTTATCTTCACTAATTGATAGAGTAAAAACTTTGGAAAATCCTGAAGTTATTATAGCTTTGAAGCCATCTATTGAAGGAGAAACGACTACTTTATATATAAAGAAGATATTAGAAGATAAAGGGGTTAAAATATCTCGCTTGTCTTATGGCATCCCAATGGGTGTTGATATTGATTACTTGGATGAGATTACACTTCTTAATGCCTTAAATGATAGAAAAGATATATCATAAATTATAGTAAGCCTAATATAATTATATTGGTGATTGGCTATTAAAAAAGTATATTTTGTTATAAGAAAATTAGTTTTTTCCTTTTTAATGTTATATGGTTTAAATGTCATGTTAAAATACGTTAACGTCATTATTCCTATTAATATTATAAATATAATAATTACTTATTTTTTAGGTGGTTTTGGTGTATTAGCACTAGTTATTATAAAATTATTGATAATATGATTGATTGGTGGTAGTTATGTTTGAAGCAGATAAATTTAATGAATTGAAAAAGAAATATGAGGATAATAAGCTTTCTCATGCTTTTTTAATTGAAACAAATAATTATGAATTATGTTTGAATGATATAAAACAACTATTAAAGATTGTTAATTGTCCTGATAAGTATAAGAGTGATTGTACTGAACAATGCAATTTATGTAAGTTAATTGATTTATTGAATTTACCTAGTATTATAATTGTTGAGCCAGATGGTATGAGTATAAAAAAACAGCAACTTAATGAGTTGCAAGAAAAGTTTAGTACTAAACCTGTGTATTCAAGGTATAATATATATATAATAAAAGATGCTGATATGATGAATGATTCTGCTTCAAACTGTATGTTAAAATTTTTAGAAGAACCGGAAGATAATATTTTAGGGTTCTTTATAACTACTAATAAAGAGAGAGTAATTGATACGATAAAGAGTCGTTGTCAAATTATGAAAATCGATTATGCGACTAAGAGTGTAGTTGATGAGAAAATAATTGAATATGCAAATGAATATGTAAGAAGAATTTTGGAAAATTGTGATTTGATAGTAAATAAAGAATTTATTTTACCGTCTTTTGGTACGAGAAATGAAATTAATTCTTTGTTAACTGTTATTTTTGATATGTATATGAGTGCAATTAGTGAGAAATATTTCCCGGGAAATAAAAAAAATGATGTTTTATCAGGAATTTCTCTTGAACAATTAAAAAAACAAATTGCAATTATAGAAAAAACTATAACATTAAATCAAGCAAATGTAAGTTTAGAGCTATTATTAGATCAGTTTGTCATAGAAATGAGGAGAGCTAATGCGTAATATTTATGGTGTAAAATTTAAACCAAATGGAAAAATTTATCATTTTAATGCAGAAAAATTAGAATGTCCAATTAATGTAACGGTTATTGTTCGAACAGAACGAGGAGAACAATTTGGTAAAGTTGTAATGAAAGTTAATGAAACAGATTTAAAAACTTCGATTGAGGAAATTAGTCCAATAATTCGTATTGCAACCAAAAATGATTATAAGAAACATTTAAGTTTATTGAAGGAACAAGAAGAAGCTATGAATTATGCCAAGGAAATGGCTAATGAATTAAACTTGAATATGCGTTTTATGGATTCCAGTTTTACCTTTGATAGAAAACAACTATTATTAAATTTTTTGGCTGATGAACGTATTGACTTTCGTGAACTTGCGAAAAGAATGGCTAGTAAATTTAAAGCCAGAATTGAATTAAGACAAATTGGAGCACGTGATAAAGCGAAAAGTATTGATGGATATGGAGTATGTGGGAGAAGACTGTGTTGTGCTGGTTTTTTAAATCATATTGATTCTATAAGTATGAATATGGCTAAGAATCAAAATATTGCTTTGAATCCTTCTAAAATTAATGGGTGTTGTGGTAGATTATTATGTTGTTTAACTTATGAAGATGAACAATATAGTTGCTGTCGTGTCGGTATGCCTACTGTTGGTAAGATTGTTACTTTGGAGCAGGGAGAAGGAAAAGTAATATCTGTAGATATATTAAATAGAAAATATAAAGTTTTAATTGGAAATGAAGTTAAGGAGATTGAACTAGATAATAATGAAAGTAGTAAAGAATGATTTATTTGATTATGGATTAGAGATATATCAAGATGAAAAATTATTTAAATTTTCTTTAGACTCAATATTACTTGCAGAATTTGTAGAAAATAAAGCAGGATTAAATACGATAGTAGATTTTTGTTGTGGTAATGGTGCTGTGCCGTTGATACTTTCAACTAGAGTTAATAGTAAAATAATTGGTTTTGAATTACAAAAAAATGTCTTTCAATTAGCATATAATTCAGTTATACTCAATAATTTAGAAAAAAAAGTTAAAATTATTAATGCTAATCTTAATGAGAGCTTGGAATATATTTTACCTGAATCTGTTGATGCTGTTACTTGTAATCCACCTTATTTTAAGTTAAATAAAGGGTCATATATTAATACAGAAGAAAGTTTGGCTATAGCTCGTCATGAAATAAAAACTAATATAGAAGAGATTGTAATGACGGCTAAATATATTTTAAAAAATAAAGCACCTTTGTATTTAGTACATCGTCCAGAAAGACTTATGGAACTTATAAATATATTGACTAAATATAAATTTAGTGTAAAAAAACTACAATTTGTTTATGCAGGGTATCAAAAGAGCGCTATAATGGTTCTTATTAAAGCGACTAAAAATGGCTCTGATGGTTTGATTATTAATCCGCCAGTAAATGTTTTAGAGCATAGAAGCTATAAAAGAATCTTTGAATAGGATGTGATATAAAATGAAGTTAGTTGTTGGTATTGGAAATTATGGTAAAGAGTATGAATGTACAAGACATAATATTGGTTTTATGGTGTTGGATTATTTCCCGGGAAATAAAAAATTTGCCAAAAAGTTCAATGCTTTATGTTGTGAAGAAAATATTAATGGAGAAAAAGTTATTTTTATTAAACCTTTAACGTATGTTAATCTTTCAGGCGAGGCGGTCGCTAAATTTGCTAATTATTATAAAATTGACAGTAAAGATATTTTAATTATTCAAGATGATTTGGACTTATCATTTTTAAAATATCGGTTAAAATATAAAAGTAGTGCTGGTGGACATAATGGAATGAAGTCAATAATTTCTTCTTTAGGAACTGATATGGTTCCACGTTTGAAAATTGGCATTGCTCATGATAGAAGTATTGATACTAAAGATTATGTTTTAGGAAGAATTAGTAAAGCAAATTTAGAACAATTTAATGAAATGTCCCCTGTATTTAAAGATATTATAGTAGATTTTGTTAATCATGATATTGAGTATTGTATGCAAAAATATAATAAGAAATAGGTAATTGGTATGAATTATTTAAATGAGCTGTATAATTATGTTAATAATAGTGAAGTAATTGGTTTAACAAGAGAGTTAAACGTTTTTTACGTTAATCAGTATTTTGAAAGTCATGATGATAATGTTTTAGTTTTAGCTAATAGTTTATATGAAGCGAACCAATATTATGATTTGTTAAGTACTTTAAATAAGGACGTTTTAATATTTCCCATGGATGATTTTATTTCTTCAGTGGCAGTGGCAATTTCGCCTGATTTGAAAATTAAACGTTTGGAAACTTTAAATCAATTAAATGACCATAAAAAACATATTGTTGTTACAAATTTAATGGGACTTTTAAGGTATCTTCCGGATTGTAAGTACGCTAATAAAACTCAATTTGAGTTAAAGAAGGGGATGCAAATAAATAGGGATAAGTTTATTCAAATATTAAATGAGTTTGGATATACTAAGGAATCTATGGTGGCAGCTACTGGAGAATATGCAGTTCGTGGTTTTATAATAGATTTATTTATAATAGAGCAAGAGCATCCAGTTAGAATTGAATTTTTTGGAGATGAAATAGATTCAATAAGAACATTTGATGAAAATAATCAGCTATCTATTAAAGAAATTGATAAAATCACTGTATTACCTTATATTGAGATTGAAACTGCAAAGAAGAGTTCGATCTTAGATTATTTGGTTAATCCTTTTGTATTTATGATTGAGAAGTCGCAGATTGATGCTGGTTATGTTAAACTTTGTGATGAGATAATGGAATATAATAAGTCTTTAAATGAGAATAAAAAATATATGTTTGAATTGGAAGAATTGAATATTTCAAACTGGATTTATTTGGATAGTTTAGAGGTTTTAAATGATAATAAATTTCATTATCAAACAAAAGAAATCGAAAATTTTAATTCTAATTTTGATTTATTAGAAAAATATGTAAAAAATAAGCTGAAAGATAATAATACGATTGTATTTTATTTATCGAATAAAAATGAAGTTACTGATATAATGGAAATATTTCCCGAAGCACGAATTACCACGGAAAAAGAAATTGCCACTAATCAGGTAAATATTATTTCAAAAAAAATAGATAATGGTTTTGAAATATTTAACTATTGTGTAGTGGCCGAATTTGATATTGAAAAAATAAATCATAAAGAAATTAAATATAAAAATTCTTACCGAATTGGTAAAAGAATACATAATTTTGACCAATTAGAAGTTGGTGATTATGTTGTTCATGAAGCTCATGGAATAGGTATTTATAGTGGTGTTGTTACGTTAGATAATCATGGTATAAAGAAAGATTACTTATTAATAAAGTATGATGGTGATGATAAAGTTTATGTTCCTGTTGAAAAGATTAGCAATATATTTAAGTATTCTTCTAAAGATGGTGATGTTCCTAAAATTAATAAGCTAAATAGTACCTCTTGGGAAAAGACTAAACGAGCAATGCAGAAAAAAGTTCATGATATTTCTATGGAACTTATCAGGCTTTATGCAGAGCGAGCTAAGATAAAAGGACCGGCTTTTAAAAGTGATCCAATAGAAGATTTATTTGATGCTGATTTTAAGTATGTTCCAACGGCTGACCAAGAAAAGGCTTTTAAAGATATAAATCAGAATTTAGAAAAAGATGTTCCTATGGATAGATTATTATGTGGAGATGTAGGTTTTGGAAAGACTGAAGTGGCATTTAGAGCAATGTTTAAAACAGTTGTTAATAATATGCAAGTATCATATTTATGTCCTACAACAATACTTTCAAAGCAACAATATGAAAATGCTTTGGAAAGATTTAAAAATTTTCCAGTAGAAATAGCATTATTAAATAGATTTACTACTCAAAAAGAAACAGAAAGAATTTTAGATGGTTTAAAAACTGGAACTATAGATATAGTATTTGGTACGCATCGTTTGCTTAGTAAGGACATTGAATATAAGAACTTAGGGTTATTAATAGTTGATGAAGAACAGCGTTTTGGAGTAACACATAAAGAAAAAATTAAACAATATAAGAATGATGTTAATGTTTTAACATTATCAGCAACACCAATCCCAAGAACTTTGAAAATGGCGATGTCAGGGTTAAGAGATTTATCTATTATAGATACGGCACCGGTTAATAGATATCCTGTTCAAACTTATGTAATGGCGGAATCTGATATGGTTGTAAAAGATGCTATATATAAGGAATTAGCGCGAAAAGGACAAATATTTATTTTATATAATCATGTTGATGGCTTAGAAAATAAACGAAGTGAATTACAAAAGTTAGTTCCGGAAGCTAGGATTGTAACGGCTCATGGTCGAATGAATAAAAGTGAAATTGAAGATGTAATGGATGATTTTATTAATTATAAGTATGATATTTTATTATGTACAACAATTATAGAAACTGGAATAGATATTCCTAATGCTAATACATTGATAATATTTGATGCGGATAGATTTGGTTTAAGTCAGTTGTATCAAATTCGTGGTCGTGTTGGTCGTAGTAATAAAATTGCTTATGCTTATTTAATGTATGATAAAAATAAGATGTTAAATGATATTGCAATAAAGAGATTACAAGCTATTAAAGAGTTTACTGAGTTAGGTAGTGGTTATCGTATTGCTATGCGTGATTTGTCACTGCGTGGTGCTGGTGATATTTTGGGTAGTGATCAAGCGGGATTTGTTTCTGCGGTTGGATTGGATTTGTACATGAAAATGGTTGATGAAGAGATTAAGAAACTTCATGGTGTAGAAATACCTAAAGAAGATACTAGTAATAAAGCTTTAATTAATGTTGATACTCATATTAGTGATGAATATGTAAGTGATGAGAGTTTAAAAATTGAAATTCATCAAAAAATTAATGAAATTGATAGTTATGAAAAATTAGAAAGCATTCAGCATGAAATTGAAGATAGATTTGGTAAAATTGATGAAAAAATTCGAGTTTATATGTATGAAGAATGGTTTGAAAAACTAGCTAATAGTTTAGGAATAACAAAAGTTGTACAGAATAGTACTTTAGTGGAGATTGAACTGCCAACTACTTTGGTTCATAATTTAAAATTTGATAAGTTATTTATTCAAGCTTATAATATTTCAAGAAAGTTTCAATTTCGTTCAGTATTAAATAAAGTATATATTACTTTACCTGTGAATAATTTAGATAAACATTTTGTCTATTACTTGGTAGATTTATTGAATTTAATAAAAGATGAAGTGGATAAATTAAGTAATTAAGAGGCTTTGGTCTCTTTTTTGTTGTTTTAGTTATAAAAAAGTTACTTGTGGATAAAATAAGGGTAGTGAGGTTATGAAATGAATAATGGTTCGATTAAAAAAATAGATGAATTAGGACGTATTGTAATCCCTAAAGATATTAGAAAGAGATTGTCAATAAAGAAAGATGATAGTTTAGAAATAAGTATTGATGATAATTATATAAAGTTGGTTAAAGCTGTGGCAATTAAAAATTATGATGAATACGTTATTGAACTTTTGAAAATGCTTGTGGATAATTTGCATGTAAAAATACTAGCGACAAATAGGGAAAAAATTATTTTTAATAATACGGAAATTGTAGATTTGGATGTTAAAAAGTTAGTTGGGTTATCTCTATATGATTTAATGAGAGAAAAGGATAAAATTTGTAATGCTTGTGATTTAAGGCCACTAATAATTGATTCGAATGTGGAGGGAATTATTTTAGTTAGTGATAGTGGTTGTAATGAAATAGTGGGTCAAATAATTAATATTTTGATTACAAATAAACTTGATATTTCATGTTAATAATGGTAAACTATGGTTAATTAGTGAGGAACAAGTGGTTACCTAGGAGTTTTTTAAAGAGAGTTTCTTAATGGTGGAAGAGAAATAAAAATGAGTAGGGAGTATGGATTTGGGAGCTAAGTCGTTAATCGCGTTAAGATATTTAAGTGTATGATTAGTCATAAAATAAGGTGGTACCACGGGCTTGCTCGTCCTTATGTTATGGCTTTTTTCTATGGAGGAGAGAGTTATGGAAAAGAAATTTTATATAACAACACCGATATATTATCCAAGTGCAGATTTTCATATTGGGCATTGTTATACGACAATTATTGCAGATTCTATTGCAAGATATAAGAGATTATTAGGTTATGATGTTTATTTTCAAACAGGAACTGATGAACATGGTCAAAAGATTGAGAATAAAGCTCGTGAGGCGGGAGTTACGCCAAAAGAATATGTTGATAAAATAGTGAATAACGCTAAGGATTTATGGAAAAGTTTAAATATAAGTTATGATTATTTTATTAGAACAACAGATAAAAATCATGAAGAAATAGTACAAAAGATATTTAAGAGGTTATATGATCAAGGAGATATTTATAAAGGCGAATATAAAGGATTATATTGTACTCCTTGTGAATCGTTTTGGACTGAAAGTCAGTTAGTTAATGGAATGTGTCCGGATTGTGGAAGAGAAGTTAAGGAAGTTAGTGAGGAAGCATACTTTTTTAGATTATCTAAATATCAAGATAGATTAGTAGAGTATATTAAGTCACATCCTGATTTTATCTTACCAAAGTCAAGAAAGAATGAAATGATTAATAATTTTATTAAACCAGGACTAGATGATTTATGTGTATCTAGAACTTCATTTACTTGGGGGATTCCAGTTACTTTTGATCCTAAGCATGTAATTTATGTTTGGGTTGATGCCTTGTCAAACTATATTACTTCACTTGGTTATATGACGGAAAATGATGAAAAATTTAAAAAATATTGGCCTTGTGATTTGCACTTAGTTGGTAAGGAAATTGTAAGATTTCATACAATAATTTGGCCAGCAATGTTAATGGCTTTAGGGTTGGAATTGCCTAAACAAGTCTTTGGGCATGGTTGGTTAGTTATCAATGGTGGTAAGATTAGTAAGAGTTTAGGAAATTATAAAGATCCAAGAGAGTATATCAGGGATTATGGCGTTGACGCTGTTAGATATTATGCACTAAGAGAGGTTCCATTTGGCAGCGATGGTACTTTTAGTGAAGAGAATTTAGTTAATAGAATTAATGCTGATTTGGTTAATAATTTAGGAAATTTGGTACATCGTACAATAAGTATGAATATGAAATATTTTGATGGAATTGTTCAAAATAAAGAGTGTACTGAAGATATTGATAATGATTTAATAAATAATGTGCTTGGACTTTCAAGGAAGTTAGAAGAGAAAATGAATGAATTAAAAGTCGGTGATACTTTAGAAGAAATTTTTGATGTTCTTAGAAAGTGTAATAAATATATTGATGATACGACTCCATGGATTTTGGCTAAAGATGAAAGTAAGAAAGCTAGACTTGGTACGGTTTTATATAACTTGTTAGAAAGTATTAGAATTATTGCTATTCATTTAAGTCCATTTTTACCAGAAACTAGTGAAAAGATTTTAAATCAATTAAATACTGGTGTAAGAGATTATGAAAGTACAAAGGTTTTTGGTGGATTAAAACCTTCAATTAAGTTAGAAACTCCTGAGCATTTATTTACTAGAATTGAGAGAAAATAATTATTTCCCGGGAAATAATTATGATAAAATCTTTCTTCTTTGTATGGTAAAATATTTCCCGGGAAATAAAATTGAAAGTAGGATAATATGTTAACGGATACACATTGTCATGTTTTAAAAGAATATTATGATGATAAGAAGAGTATTTTAGATAATGCTAAAGAACAGGGAGTTTTGAGAATAATTAACGCAGGATATAATATGGCTAGTTCATTAGAAGTTATAGAGGATGTAAAAAAATACGATAATGTTTATGGAGTTGTTGGATTACATCCAGAGAATTGCTTGGAAGAATTTGATTATAAAATATTTGATAATTTACCTAGTAAAATTGTTGGTATTGGAGAGATTGGATTAGATTATCATTATGGTAAAGAAAATAAAGATGAACAAATTGTAATATTTGAACGTCAATTAGAAATAGCCGAAAGATTAAATTTGCCGGTTGTTATTCATAGTCGTGATGCAACTTTAGATACTATCGAAATATTAATAAGGCATAAAGTAAAGGGTGTAATTCATTCATTTAGTGGAAGTTATGAAACAGCTTGTATATATATAAAAATGGGATTTGTATTAGGAGTAAATGGTGTTGTTACTTTTAAAAATTGTAATTTAAAGGATATTTTGGCAAAAATTCCTTTGGGAAATATTATTTTAGAAACTGATAGTCCTTATTTAACACCGGTTCCATATAGAGGAAAGAGAAATGAACCAGCTCATATTAAAGATGTGGCATTGTTCTTATGTCAGCTATATAATGTAGACTTAGCAACTTTAGAAAATATTACCAATGAAAATATTAAAAGGATTTTTGACATTTAAATATAATCATGATAAAATTAATTTGTACTTGAGGTGAGTAAATTAAATGAATAAATTTACTAAAATGATTAATTTTTTGATTAAAAGTGGAGTTTTAGTAGTTTCTTTGATACTTATTACATCAACTTCTAATAATAAATTTTTGAAAGCAGGTAACTCGAACTTAAATAAAACCTTAGATTTAAATTCAATGGTTATGAAAGTTAAAGAAGATATTGCTAATGATTTATATTCAGCTAAAGATACTTATACTGGTTATTTAACTGGGTATTCGGCAGATTGTCCCTTATGTGGTGGGCATTTAGCGTGTATGCCTAGTTTAGATGTATTACATGGAAACGTTACTTATCAAGATGCGACTTATGGAGAGCTTAATATTGTGGCGTCTTCGACTGCGACACCTTGTGGAACAGTTATAAGAATTAATGAACATAGAATTGGTAGTGAGCCAATATATGCGATTGTATTAGATAGAGGTGTTGGGGGAAATAATTTAGATTTATTAACACCAAGTCAAGAATATGCTTTAAGTCATGTTGGACGTTCTATTGTAAGTTATGATATACTAAGAAGAGGTTATTAAACTTCTTTTTTTCTAAGGAGGAAAATTATGGGTTTTCAATATAAAAAGAATTTAGGTCAAAATTTTTTACAAGATAATAATGTTCTTAATAAAATTGTGGCAAGTGTTTCCGTGGGAAATAATGATTTGATAATTGAAATTGGACCTGGACATGGTGCTTTAACTAAAAAACTTGTTGATATGGGGTGTGATGTTTTAGCATTTGAAATAGACTTAAGAGTTAAAGAATATTTAGATAAAATAAGTTGTTCTAATTTAAAAGTTGTGTATCAAGATATTTTACAAGTGGATTTTAGGGAATATGATTTTTCTAAGTATGATAAAATTCATGTAATTGCTAATATACCTTATTATATAACGACACCAATTATTGAGAAAATAATTAATTCCAATATAAATGAAGTCGATATGACTTTAATGGTTCAAAAGGAAGTAGCGGATAGATTTAGTGCTAAACCTGGTAGTCAAGATTATGGTAGTGTGAGTGTTTATTTAAATTATTTTTATGATATATCAACTCTTACTAATGTATCAAGGAATGCTTTTTATCCTGTTCCTAATGTGGATAGTGCAGTTATAAAGTTAGTAAGACATAATAAATATCAAGTTACTAATGAAGAAAAATTTTTTAAGTTTGTTAAACAGTGCTTTCAGTATAAAAGAAAGAATATTCGTAATAATTTAAAGGGTTATGATTTAGCGAAAGTTAGTCTAGTTTTAAAAAATTATGGTCATGATTTAAGTTCGAGAGCGGAAGAATTTAGTATAATTGAATTTATAGATTTATATAATTCCTTGTTTTAAGTAAGCAAGGAGTTTTTTTGTTCTATTTAATTTTTTATGACATACAATTAAGTGGTGATATTCATGATAAAAAGTGGCGACTATATAACGAGAAATAGTTATAAAAATGATACTTTATTTTTAGTACTTAGTGTTAAGGGAAATATGGTGTATTTAAAGGGTGTTAATGATAGGTTGTATGCTGATAGTCCTGTTGATGATTGTACTGTTGTGGATAAAAAAATGATAGAAGATAAGTTTAATGTACCGAAAGTTGATACTGATATGGATAGAAATGATTATTTTTATTTACCACCTAGAGTTTTACAGTTAGACGGGGATAGTGAATATTTAAAAAGATGTATGGATTATTATCGGGAAAACCATATTTTGGCAGTGGGAAAGAAGATTGATGAAGAACATATTGCCAATGATATTGTGGGATATTTAGAAGAGGTAAAGCCGGATATTGTTATAATTACAGGACATGATGCGTATATGAAGAAAAAAGGCGATAAAAAAGATTTAAAAAATTATAAAAATTCGACTAATTTTGTGGGTGCCGTTAAAAATGCTAGAAAGTATGAAAAGTCTCATGAAAAGTTGATTATTATTGCTGGGGCTTGTCAAAGTAATTATGAAGAGTTGATTAAGGCAGGTGCTAATTTTGCTAGTAGTCCTAAAAGGGTCAATATTCATGCCTTGGACCCGGCAATTATTGCTTGTAATTTGGCTCTTACGGAACGTAATAAGGAGATTAATTTGATTGAGCTACTATCTAAAACTAAAAATGGGGTTGATGGTATGGGCGGTTTAATTTGTAATGGAATGATGTATGTGGGGTATCCTAGATGAATGTTAGTGATATCAAAGAAGAAATTGAAAGTTTAGTTAATAAGCAAATTATGATTAAAGTTAGTGGTTCAAGAAGTAGAAATCAAATGTTTAAAGGCGTTGTAAATCAAGTTTATCCTAATATTTTTACGGTTATTGTTGAGGGAAATAATATGAGTTTTACTTATGCTGATGTGGCAATTGGGGATGTAAAGATTTATCATATGTAATAATTTACTTGAAATTTAAATATATTTGCTATAGAATATAATTAAGTTGAAAGACTTTAGAAGGAGAGTAATGCTATGCAAGTTACATCAGTTAGCGTTCGTAAAATTGAAAAAGAAGGATCACGTATGAGAGGAATTGCCTCAATCGTATTAGATGATTCATTCGCTGTTCATGATATTAGAATTATAGAAGGAGACAATGGGTTATTCATTGCAATGCCTAGTAGAAAAACTGCTACTGGTGGATATAGAGATATAGCTCATCCTATTAATCCTGATGTTCGTAAAATGCTAGAAGACGCTATTATTGAAGAATATAAGAAAGCTGAGTAGTTTTACTATAATTTAGACGCTTTGGCGTCTTTTTTTCGTGGCAATGACATATAATTTAGTGGTGATAATAATATGGATAATAGAATAAATGCGGTTAGGGAGATAACCTTGAGTAGCGAAATAAAAATGGACGATAGGAAGAGAGTAAGTTTAACGGGATTAAAAAAACTAGTAAGTTTTTCACCGGAAGAGTTTGTTATGGAAACCAATTTAGGTCCTTTGATTTTAAAGGGAAGTAACTTAGAAATTGTAAAACTTGACACTTTAGAAGGTGATTTAAATATAAAAGGAAAAGTTAATTCTTTAGTGTACTTAGATGGAAAAGATAGTAAAAAAGAAGGCTCTATCTTTGATAAATTGTTTAAATGAGAATTGAAATTCAGTTAATATGTTTTTTTATTTCGTTCTTATATGGAATGCTTATTAATTTTAGTATGAGAGTTCATAGGAAACTTTTAAAGAAAACTTATTGGGTTTCTAAGGTTTTCATATATTTATTGGCAACTTTTATTATGGTAATAATGTATGTTGATGTTTTGTTCTTTATTAATAATGGTAATTTTCACATATATTTTATGTTTATTATTATTTTGGGTTTTTTTGTTGGAAGAAAGTTTACAAATAAAATGTAAAATTAAAGTTATCTTCTAGAAAATAGGTACGTTTCGTGGTATAATTATTGATACTAGAGGGTATGAAATGGTGAATAAGGGTCAAGTTAAGAAGAAAAAAGTTAATAAAGCTAAAAGAAGAATGAAATGGTTAAGTGTAATTTTAATTGTTTTAATCGTTTTGGTTATTCATAGTGTGTTTAATGATTGGACAAAAATTTTTGAAAATAGAAGACTAAAGGGCGAGCTTACTAATAAATATGATAGTTTAGTTTTAGAAGAAAAAAAGTTAGAAAGCGAAGTTGTTAAATTGCAAGATCCAGATTATATGGCAAGATATGCGAGAGAAAAATTTGGGTATACTAAAGATGGAGAATTAATTCTAAGAGTTGAAAATAAGGATAAAAGTAGTTCAAGTAGTGATTCTACAGAGGAAAATGTTATAAAGGAAGATAATTAATCTTTCTTTTTTTGGCAAGTTTATGTATAATATTAACTTAAGGTGAGGATTATGGAACAATTAAACTTAAGCAACATATCTTATACAACTTTAGATAAAGAAATTTTTCATAGCTTATCTTTAACTATACCTAAGGGTAGTGGGGTTAGTATTATTGGCCCTAGTGGTTCTGGTAAAACAACGTTAGCGCGTATTTTAGCTGGTAGAATAAGATATCGTGGTTCGATAAAAATTAATGGTGTGGAAATAGTTAGAAGTAATTTATATTTATTAAGAAGATATGTCGCTGTTGTGTTTCATGATAAATACGTTAATAAAAATACAGTTATTAATGAGCTTTTTGATAGTATGAATGACTTAAATTTGGAATTAGAAGAAGAGGAAGCTCGAACTAAAAAGATAATTGATTATTTTAAATTAGATGATGAGTTAGAAAAAAGAATATGTAATTTTGATGTTGAATGGAAGAATTATATTAAGATTATTAAAGAATTAGTGCGAAATCCGGTTTATTTAGTTATTGACGATTTGTTTATTGATATGAATGAGGATATGATTAAGAGAATAATTAGTTATTGTAAGAAGAATAAGATAACGATTATAAATATTACAACGGATATGGATTATGTAACTTTTTTTCCTTATTTAGTAGTGCTTTATAATAAAGAAATTGCTATGGAAGGTAAGACGATTGAATGTTTAAAAGAAGAAAAATTATTACGAAGATTGGGATTTGATTTACCTTTTATGATTGATTTATCAATTCAACTGGGATATTATGGGCTTTTAGATAGGATTATTACAGATAATAAGGAGATGATTAAAGAAATATGGAAATCATAATGAAAGATTTAAGTGTTAGATCATTAAAAGATTATCAAAAATTAAATCATGTTGATTATGTTTTTAAAGATAGTGCGATTACTTTTTGTAATGGACTTAGTGGGGCTTTAATTAAGGACTTATTGTTTAAGAAAAAGAATCCTTTGAATGGGTATTTGTTAGTTAATGAATGTGGACACGCTAGTGATATTGGATATTTAGGTAATGAAGTTTTAAAAGAGTTTGAGATGAAAAATGCTTTGGATGAAATGAAGTATTTAAATGAAATTTATGATTTAGAAATTATAGATGTAGTTGATAAAGGACTTAAGGCGTTAATGATGGTGGGGTTATCGCAAGACTTTTTGACAAGAGATATTTTAAATATGTCGAGAATGGAGCAAAAAAAAGTGTGGTTAGCATGTGTGCTTTTTTATAATCCTAAAGTGATAATTGTTGATTATTATTTTAAAGGTTTTAATTATAAGGATAAAGAATCTTTGAAGAAAGTTTTTAAGAGATTAAAGAGTAAGTATAAGAAAAATATTATAATATTTGATGATGAAAATGAAGATTATCTAGATGTTGTAGATAATTATGTTGTTTTTAGAAATGGTAAGATTGTTTTGGAGTGTTTAGGTAATGATTGTTATAATGAAAAGTTATATCGGTATATGAAGATGCCTAAAATTATTGAATTTGTAAAAATGGCTAGAAAAAATGGACATGAATTATTAGATTATGTAGATGTGAAAGAATTAATAAAAGCAATATATAGGGATGTGGAAGCTAAATGAGATATTTAATGAAAGTAAGCTATGATGGTAGTGGTTTTTATGGGTTTCAAAGGCTTAATGATTATCGTACGGTACAAAAAGTTTTAGAAGAAGCTCTTGGGGTGATTAATAAGGGTGAAGTTTTAGTTAAAGGAGCTTCTAGGACGGATAAAGGGGTTCATGCTTATGGTCAAATGATACATTTTGATATAGATTATGATATACCAGTAGATAGACTTATGTATGCGGTTAATCGAATTTTAGATAATGATATAAGAGTATTAGATTGTAAAAAAGTAGGTAATGATTTTCATGCTAGATTTAATGTAAAACGAAAAAAGTATGTTTATAAAATTAATTTAGGGGATTTTGATTGCTTGAAGAGTAGATTTTTTTTACAAGTGTATGGAAAGTTAGATATTGATAAAATGAGTGAATGCGCTAAGGTATTCTTGGGGTATCATGATTTTAGAAATTTTGTTGCTGGGGAAAGGGATAATTATTTGATGTGCGTTGAGGACATCAAATTTAATATGAATAACGACATTTTAGAAATTGAATTTCTAGGTAAAAGTTTTTATCGTTATATGGTAAGAAATATGGTTGGAGCAATGTTGGAAGTTGGGATGCATAAAAAAGAAATATGTGATGTTTCAAAGATGCTTGATGATTATATGATAAAAAAGCAAATGATGACGGCACCAGCTTGTGGGCTTTATTTAATGGATATTGAGTATTAAAAGTTAATAAAATATAAAAATTGGTTTCTTTTTAAGGAATTTTACTTAATTTGTTTTTATTTTAGTATTAAAATATGCTAGAATATATGATGTGGAGGTTAGAAATTATGAAATTTTTAAAAAAACTAATAGATAGTGAATATAGAGAATTATGTAGATTTGAAGAAATAGCAAAGAAAATTGTTGCTTTAGATTCAGAATATTCCAAACTTAGTGATGAAGAATTAAAAAATAAAACTGAAGAATTTAAGAAAGAATTAGAACAAGGTAAAACTTTAGATGATATTATAGTACCGGCTTTTGCTACTGTAAGAGAAGCTGCTTATCGTGTTATTGGAGAAAAACCTTATTTTGTTCAGGTAGTTGGTGGTTTAGCAATTCATTATGGTAATATTGCGGAAATGAAAACTGGTGAAGGTAAGACTTTGACCGAGACAATGCCAACTTATTTAAATGCGTTAAGTGGTAAGGGGGTTCATATTGTAACAGTAAATGAATTTTTGGCACAACGTGACTCTGAGTGGATGGGAAATATTTATCGTTTCTTAGGACTTACTGTAGGGTTGAATTTGAGAGAATTAAATCCTAAACAAAAGCAAGAAGCTTATAATTGTGATGTAATGTATTCAACAAACAATGAGATTGGTTTTGATTACTTAAGAGATAATATGGTAATTAGAGCGGAAGATAGAGTTCAAAGACCACTTAATTTTTGTATTGTTGATGAGGTTGACTCAATTTTAATTGATGAAGCAAGAACACCATTAATTATATCTGGTGGTAGATTTGATGCTAAAAATTTATATATTGATGCGGATAGAGCAGTTAAGAAATTAAAAGAAGAAGATTATGATTTAGATGTAAAGACTAAAAATGTTTCATTAACTGAATCAGGTAGTGAAAAAGTTGAAAATTATTTTCATTTAAAAAATCTTTATGATATTGATAATAGTGCTTTAGTACATCATATTAATCAAGCTTTGAAAGCTAATTATGGCTTTAAAAAGGACGTTGATTATGTAATTGAAAATGGTGAAGTTATTATCGTTGACCAATTTACGGGACGTTTAATGCATGGTAGACAATTTAGTGATGGGTTACATCAAGCTATTGAAGCTAAGGAAAATGTAACTATTAATGAAGAAACTAAGACCATGGCTACTATTACATTCCAAAACTTATTTAGAATGTATAATAAGTTATCAGGTATGACAGGTACTGCTAAGACCGAGGAAGAAGAATTTATCAATATATACAATATGTATGTAATTCAGATTCCTACTAATAAACCAGTAATTAGACAAGATTTACCGGATTTAGTTTATGCTACAGAAGAGGGAAAATATCAAGCTATTATTAATTGTATTAAAGAAATTCATGCTACTGGGCAACCTATTTTAGTTGGTACTATTTCAGTAGAGTCTAATGAACATTTAAGTGGTTTATTAAAGAAAGCTCATTTGCCTCATGAAGTATTAAATGCTAAGAATCATGAAAGAGAAGCGGAAATTATTGCTAAGGCTGGTGAAAAAGGTGCTATTACAATAGCTACTAACATGGCTGGTCGTGGTACGGATATTAAACTTAGTGAAGGGGTTAAAGAGTTAGGTGGTCTTTATGTAATTGGTACAGAAAGACATGAATCTCGTCGTATTGATAATCAGTTAAGAGGACGTTCAGGTCGTCAAGGAGATCCTGGTGTATCACAATTCTTTGTATCATTTGAAGATGATTTAATGAGAAGATTTGGTACTGAAAAAATTAAGAATATGTTAATTTCGTTAGGTATTGATGGTAGTCAAGCTATTAGGTCAAAAACATTTACTAGGTCTATTGAAACTGCACAAAAGAAAGTTGAAGGAAATAACTTTGATATGCGTAAGAGTTTGTTAGATTATGATAATGTCATGAATCAACAAAGAGAGATTATTTATAAGAGAAGAAATGAATTATTAGATAAAGAAGACGTTACTTTAGATATTGAAGAAACATTTAAGAATAATGTAGCAGCTTTAATTGATAATCATATTGATCCAGAAGGATATTTAACTGAAGCTGATAAGATTGATATTTTAGAAGATGTTAATAATAATTTATTACATAAAAATAAGATTGAACTTGATGAAATCAAGGATATGAAAGATGAACAAGTTGAAGATTATTTGAATGAAAAGATTTTAGAAGATTATAAGAATAAACTAAAAGATATTCCAATTGAAGTAGTTAATGAATTTGAGAAAGCTATTAGTTTAAGAGTAATTGATGAGGCTTGGGTAGATCATATATCTACTATGGAACATTTAAGAGAAGGTATTGGTTTAAGAGGATATGGTCAAACTAATCCATTACAAGCTTATACTCAAGAAGGATATCAAATATTTGAAAAGATGGAAGATAGCATTGATGCTAAGATATCTACTTTCTTATTAAAAGCTCAAATTACACAAAATCTTACAAGAAAACCGGTAGTTGAAGGTAAGGAAAATGATGGTAAAGAAAAAGCTAAACATGTTCCTAAGAAGGTAACTAAGGTTGGACGTAATGATTTATGCCCATGTGGTTCGGGAAAAAAGTATAAAAATTGTTGTGGAAAGTAGCATAAAATAAGGGAAAAATTGAAATTTAAAAGGTAACAAATTTGTTGTTTGTCACCCAATAAATAAAAATGTGGACAAAATCCATTGAAATTAAAGGATGCCGGCAAAATAAAGTTTGTTGACATCCTTTTCGCATTAAAGCAGAAAGGAGAAATAGAATGAAAAATATATATGTAAAAGGCTATATAAATTATGAAAATACTAGTTACACTTTTAGTTATGAAAACAAAAAACTTACTTTAATAAATATAGAAAATAAACAATCTTTTTTTAGCGAATACAAATATGTAGAATTTTTTAAAGGTTTTACTGTAGATGGATTCGATATCCTTTTCTACATTAATAATGACATCTATTATAAAAATGGTTGTTATATATGTTCTCCTCGATGTATTATTTTTTTAAGAAATAGTGAATATATATTAGAAGAAATAAAGTTTGATACATTAAGAATTTCAGGAGGAACATTAAATAGATTTTATAGTAATAGAAAAATGATAGAATTTGATCCTAAAGAAAAAGATAATTTTAAATTTAAAGATATTCAGGAAACTGTCACAGAAGAGATTGTTAATCTGAATGACAAAGTTACTAAATTTGAATTAAGCATAATGAAGCCTGGTTGGATAGACGATGGTATAATAACATTTTATAATTATGATTCGTTACTAAGAATAAAATATGATTCAAAGCAGGATTATAAAGAAATAATAAAGGATTTGAATAGTGTAGATAAATTTTTTAAGTTTTCTGCTAATAGAATAGATATTTCTTTTGATGATATTTATTTGGAAATGAAAAATGAAGATGATAAATATGATAAAGCAGCAGAAATAATTATTCCATATATGATAGATAATGAAGTTAATAAAGATATGCTAGATTATACTGTTTTTAATGGACATTTAAATGATGCATTTAAATTTTTAAATAATTCCAATTATATATTTAGCATTATTCCTGATAATAACAAAGCATTTGAAACTATTTCAAACAAGGATTATTGTGCTGCATTTTCTTGCTTTGAATCAATTTATCAGTATATTCACGGAAATGATGAAAAAGTGAAGAAAACAAAGGATGAAATAATATTAGATGAAGTTAAAAAGGAATTATTACCATTACTAGAAAATGTTGAACAAAAATATAAAGGAAACAATAAAATTAAAAGAGATTTTATTAAAAGATTCCAAGATATTATTTGTAAGGCAAATTTAAAACTAGAAAAATGCATAACTAATGAGTTAGAAAATAATGATTTCATAGTTGAAAGTATTTATTATAAAACAAGAAATGAAATCAAAGAAAATGGAATAAATAAATCAATAGCAAAAGCGGTTAAGGACAGAGATGATATTACACATAATAATACTGTCAAACTAGATAATATATCAGTAGGAATCTATCAAATGATTTTAAAATTAAATTTTGTTATGATTCTGGAATATATTGGCGTTTCCAGAGATATTTATGAAAAAGAATTAAATCATTTAGGATTAGTAAACATAATTTAGAGTATTAGTGAAAACTGATATTCTTTTTTATTGTAAAATCATAATGGTCAAAGAGGAAGGAAGATGATAAGATGATCAATATTAGAAAAAGGGGCAAAGTATATCAATATTGCTTTGAAGCAGGAAAGGTAAATGGAAAGAGAAAACAAATAACAAAAAGTGGCTTTAAGACGAAGAATGAAGCATATATAGCAGGACAAAAAGCATACGATGAATTCATAAATGGAGTAACTAACATAGAGTGTAATATGTTGTATGGAGATTATTTAGATTATTGGATGAAAGAATATTTTGAAATAAATTATAAATATTCTACGTCAAAGAGATATAAAGAATCTTTTAGCAATATAAAAAAGGAATTAGGTAATTATAAATTATCAATTCTAACACCATATATTCTAAATCAAGCATTATTAAAGTTATATCAAACATCTAGTACAAAAGAGGCATTAAGAAACTATCAAAAAGTAATTAAAAGTTCATTGAGAGATGCAACATATTATTTTGGATTTATTAAAAATAACCCAGCAAGTTCTTTACAAATACCAAGAGTATTATCATTTGAATTAAAAAAAACGATATAGGTCATGTTTATAATAATGAAGAGATAAAGCTTATCTTAAAAAGATTTACAAATAATAAAGTATTTATAACTGCATTTCTTACTGCTTGTTATACAGGTATGAGAACAGGAGAAGTATTTGCATTAACTTGGAATGATATCGATTTAGATAATAGAATTATTAAAATAAATAAAACAGTGTATGCTAAAGATAAAGAAACAAATGGTAGATGGTATTTAGGTACTACTAAAACAATAGGTAGTCAAAGAGAAATTTATATATGTGATACCTTATATTCATTTTTATTGAAATATAAAGAATTACAAAATAATTATAAGAAAGAATTTGGTAAAAATTATAAATACTATATTTTAGAAGAAGTTAAAAATAAATATGGTAAGTTGGTGGAATATAAAATCATAAAAAGTAATTCTAAACGCAGTAGAGTAGAAATGGTGTTTACTAAAAAAGATGGAACATACTCTGGAACGGATATTGTTAGATATCCATTTAGAATAATTCATCATGAACTAGGAATTAAATGTAGATTTTATGATTTAAGAGGGAGTTTTACTACTATTAGCTTAAGAAATGGATGTGAAATAAAGGATATTGCTGAAGTATTAGGCCATAAAAGAATAGAAACAACTCAAAAATATTATATATTAAGTTTAGAAGAAAATAAGAAAAAAGTTATTAAAGTTTTTGAAGATGAAATGAATAAGTTTTAATTTGGCCGAATTTGAGCAAATTGATTGTTTAATAATGTAAAAAATAGTATAATATCTAATATAAATTAGCTAAAAAATATTAGGATAAGGAGGATAAAACATGGATAATAAATTAATTGGAAATGAGAAAAATATTTTGTTTTATAATGATGAAGAAGGCAACACAAAAGTAGAAGTATTATTAGAAAATGAAGATGTTTGGTTAAATACAGAAGCATTAGCAGCACTTTTTAATGTTAAACGACCAGCAATTACGAAACATATAAATAATATTTATGAAGATGAAGAACTTGAAGAAAGAATCACATGTTCCAAAATGGAACATATGGGTAATAATGGCAAACAAGTTTATAATACAAAATACTATAATCTTGATATGATCATTTCAATAGGTTTTAGAGTTAACTCTAAAAAAGCAATTAAATTTAGAACTTGGGCAAATAAAATAATTAAGGATTATATGGTTCAAGGTTTTGCATTAAATGATGAAAGATTTTTAAAAGCAAAAAAATCTGATCAAGAGTATTTTAAAAGATTACTTGAAAAAATTAAATTAATTCGTACAAGCGAGAGAATGTTTTATCAAAAAATTACTGATATATTTGCTGAATGTTCTATTGATTATGATAAAAATAGTGATACTGCAATAACTTTTTATAAAACTATTCAAAATAAATTTCATTATGCAATTACTGGAAACACTGCTGCTGAAATAGTTTATAAGAGGGTGGATTATAAAAAAGAAAATATGGGACTTACTACCTGGGGAAATTCACCTGATGGGAAGATTTTAAAATCCGATGTAATTATTGCCAAGAACTATTTAAATGAACAAGAAATTAAAAATTTAAATAATTTAGTAAACTTATTTTTGGATATTGCTGAAAATAATGCAGAAAGAAGTATAACTATGTATATGGAAGATTGGAAAATGCCTTAAAAGTTTTCCATTATGAAGTTTTAGAAGGAAAAGGAAAAATTTCACATAAACAAGCGGTAGAAAAAGCGGAAAACGAGTATGAAAAATATAAAATTATACAGGATAAGAATTATGTGTCAGATTTTGATAGACTATTAAGTGAAACAAAGCAAATTGAAAATAAATAAATTGCACATTTTATAAGATAAGAAAATATGATATACTTATATTAGTGAACGGATGTGGACAATGTCCACAATATGTCCACGTTGGAGAAATACTTATAGTACAGGTAATATCATAAATACAAATAATATAGATGTTACCTAGTCTGATAAACAAGGAAATCCGAATAATACTATAAGTATAGATAATACTGGTAATATGGGAACATCCACTACTTGTGGCTCTGGTAAGAAATATAAACAATGTTGTGGTAAATAAGCCCGCAAACCCGCATAAAATAAGGGATTGCGGGTTTTTCTATTATTACAATATTTAGGTAATTTTAGACATGTCTTTTGCCTTAGATACGTTTTAGATACTCTTTAAAAATGTTGTAAAGCCTTATAATATAAGGGCTAAACGTATATTGAAAAATAATTTTCAAATTGAATCTAAAACTTATCTAAATTGTAATTTATTACTCAAAAGCAGTAATATCAAAATTTTTAACAATAATTTATGGTATAATTTATATAGGAGTTGATAAGATGGGTAAAATTGTTACGATGCATGAACTAGCGCAAGTATTAAAGCTATGTGATAAATATTTAATTAATAGATATCAAACTAATATTGAACAATTGATGGAAATGAATATAGATAATAAAGTTGAATCAATATTGATGTTATTGTTAGCAAATGAAGAAATATCTAACTTATTTGAACAATATGAATTATATGATGTTATGTATGATTTATTAGATAGTTATTCTCAAAAAAAGATCTTTGCTATTTCGGATGATACACTTAGATTATCTACTAAAAGACCAAATGATTTAACTGAGACTGAATATAGAGTTACAGAAGATAGACTTGATAAAATTTTTGAATCACTTGAACATAATATGGAGTTATATGATAGATTATATAGAGATAAAATTTGGATTATAGATAGTAGCATAGGTCGAACTGAAAGAATATCAATTTCACCAACTAGATTTTTTCATTTAATGGGATTAGATGAGAAAGATTTTAAAGATGATGCCTCTATGAGATTATTTGAAAGTGTTTTCCCAATAGAAGATAGTATAAGAACTTTGATGAAAGATAGAAAAGATTTGTTTAAAGTATTGGAAAAAATGTTACAAAGAGAAACAACAATTAAACAGGCAATTTTAGATGGGACATTAAAGCCTGTTATTAATCCACAAAAATTAGAAATGAAAGGATTTTCATTTGAAAGAATAGGAATTATTGAACATTCAAGTGGTATGATCTTTTATGATAAAGAATTAGCTAAACGATTAGAATATAATACAAGACTTCAAACAGATTTAATATTACTTAGTAATTTTATAAGAAAATATAATTTAGAATTTGTATTCTCTATGTATAGAAAATATAAACATACGCCAAAAGCAAAGGATGTAGAAAGTTTAATTATTCCACAAAGAGGGTATGAAAATTCCGAATTTATTAAAGGCCAACAAGTTTCAATAAGCGAATCAGCTAGAAGATATTCGCCCAAGGATTTTGATTATACAATTCGCACAGAAGATGGAAGCGAAGAACCTTTATCTGATCCAGATGAATTTGTTGAATTCAGTGATGAAGATAAAGCAAGAATGGCACATACAATTATAACTGAATTACCATTACTTGATACTGAACATTTAAAAGAAGTATATAATACATTAAAAAACAATTTATCAAATGGTAAAAATCATAAAAAGTAATAATTATGTAAGAATTGTAATTTATTAAAATTTGTTATTTTTTAGATACGTTTTGCTAGGTTTGCCGAGTGCTACGGAGTGTTTCCGGGTGCAACAAAAAGCCAAATTAACGAGCCAAGTGCTCCTAAGAGCTGCCAAAATTTCTAATACAAAAGGTCATGTGGGTCTAGTAAGAAATACAAGAACTGTTGTGGTAAATAGCCCATAAAATAAAGGCTTGTGAGATTTTGAAAAGTTCAAAGAAGTGCTAAAAATAGCAAAAATGTTTGCAATTTGTTTGCAAACAAAAAAATTGGAAAACAAAATCGTCGAAAAGCCTTGTAAAATAAGGAAATCTCTATGCAAACATTTTTGCAAACAATATAAAGTTGGCATTCGTGCCAACTTTTTCATTTACTTAAATGTAAATGGAGGAGAGATTATTATGGCTGATGTAACAGTTCAAAAAAGAGGAGAAGTATATCAATATAAATTTGAAATTGCTTCAATCGATGGAAAAAGAAAATTTAAAAATAAATCAGGGTTCGCGACAAAAAGCGAAGCAAAACAAGCAGGTATTATTGCATACAATGAATATTTGAATACAGGACATAGTTTTAAACCTAAAACAATGTCTTACTCAGATTATCTTGATTATTGGATGAAAGAACATTGTGAAATCAACATTGGGTTGCAGTTACAGGAGTAAATGGTAATAATGTTAGTATGGTTGATCCAGCGTCTAATCAAACAGATATGTGGAGTGCGTATGAGTAGAGTAAATCATCTCAATTTAATTATTTTAAGGCTGAGTAAGTATGCTAATTGCACTTTTAAAATTAAGTATAGGAATACTAATTCTATATTTTAAAATAAAAAAGGTTATTTCTAAAATTATGAAATAGCCTTGATACATAATTAAATTATATTACAAAATTGTAATATTGAGTAATATTAGAATGACGACTTAT
>OGPL01000096.1_pt1 | contig 88090 bp, 71 predicted proteins | sample 1552901 | NCBI WGS metagenome assembly OGPL01 (sample SAMEA2580244, study PRJEB22360) | human gut metagenome | biome: human gut; feature: human-associated habitat; material: faeces | place: Denmark | collected 2008/2010 | reverse complement strand
ACATCTTTTCTGCATACCTGCCTACACACATCAAATTCCTAACGGAATTTCTCATTCCTCGTTACGGTTGAGGGCAAAAAAAATCCCCTGCGTGGTGGGTGCCACACAGGGGGATATTTCTTAGATGGTTAGGTGGATTTTATCAACGCACCTAACTTCTACATTCTTTCCTTTTTTAGTTACCTGCCAAGATAATGTTAATCAGAGCGGTAACGTCGGACACGTTCACTACGCCGTCGGCGTTGATGTCGCAAGTAGCGTCTGCGTAAGTTGCAGTGCCGAGAATCTTGTTGATAAGAGCAGTAACGTCAGAAACGTTAACCACGCCGTCGGCGTTGATGTCGCCCTTAGTGCCTGGCTGCTCTGAGCCACCCACATTTTTGCCCATTTTATACACGCCCATGCCGTTGTAAGCCTTAAAGGTGAAGATTGTGGCTACATCCTCGCCATTTTCCTTATCCACATCCACATTGAGGCAGTGAATACGCAATCCGGTGTCGCTAACCTTACCGAGACTGTCGGCAGGAATTTGCCAGTATTTCTTCATACCACCCAGCGACATGCCTTCACCCAACTCCACGATATTGGCTTGACAACCGTGGCCATTGCCATCGTAAGCGGCAATCACATAGGTGAACATATTCTTGCCATCGATAGTAAATTCAGCCATACCATTGGCGGTGAGTTGTGGTTGGAGTTCGTGTGGCACTTCTTCAAAAGTGTCAATCAACGAGCCACTCACATCGTAAAGCACAGGGGCAGAGTCGAAGCAGTCGATATAGAATAGTTCGCCCGAATAGCGGTCTTCATCTGTAGTGCCGAGAACCATCTTCACAACAGGTGCGAGGCTAAAACCGGTTTTTGTTTCGGGATAGAAAGCGGTAAATTCGATAGAGTTGTCGCCCTCAAAGCCACCTTCAAATTCCTCAGCGCCCTTGTCGGCGTGCCAACGATAGCAGGTGGCACTACCAGCATCACCGGTGTTGTTGCCGATGGTCATCACATTACATTCGGCTTTTTCACGAGTGATGTCGCCAATCACGTCGAGGTAGTCGGTACGCTCCAGTTTATCGCCCTTTGGCAAGCGAAAGACAAGCGTCATTGCACCCGTTTGGGTATCTACCATGTAAATAGGAATTTCGGTAGCCACATTGCTGGTCATCGGAGCCACCCAAACGTGGTCAAAGTTGTCGCGACCAATACTTGCCACACCCAAGAAAGCGGTGTAAGGCGTGCCGTTGAGCGTAAGGTCGAGGTCGGGAAGTGGAGATCCGTCGGCTACCTTAAAGCGGTGAATCACCGATTGCGAAAGTGTATCATTGCCCACCACCACTGCTTTTTCCTCACTGCGCGCCACATAAATGATACCCTCACTCATCACTGCAGTGCGGGCACGCGTATTACAAGCCGCATCGCGAATGAATGTGGTGGTGTGAACACGGTCGTAAATCCACTGATTCACTAAATTGTAGCCATTCACTGGCTCATACTTTTGCCCATCTGTAACAGCAAATGAGGCAATGGCTGATAGCATAGCCATCATTACCAAAAGTAGATTCTTTTTCATGTCAATGTGTATTAAAATTATTATCAGTTTTTTATCGGCATAAAGGTACAAAAAAAATGTAAAGCATAGTTACACACCACAAAAAAAATCTCCACCCCACCCCCCAAAAAAACACAAACCAAAATAATGGAAAATCCCGGAGGGATTTGATGTGTGTAGGCAGGTATGCAGCGAAGGTTATGCGAAATGAGCGAAGCGAAATGGAGCATAACCGAAGCGAAATGCCTGCAAATATCGCAGAACAAACACGCATCCCAGCGGGATGCGATTTCACCACCAAAGGGCAATTTGATGTTGTCGCATTCCGCTGGAATGCATAATTCTGACATATCTATTGCAGGCATTTCGAAAAGACTCCATTTCGCTTCGCTCCATCACATCTTTTCTGCATACCTGCCTACACACATCAAATTCCTAACGGAATTTCTCATTCCTCGTTACGGTTGAGGGCAAAAAAAATCCCCTGCGTGGTGGGTGCCACACAGGGGGATATTTCTTAGATGGTTAGGTGGATTTTATCAACGCACCTAACTTCTACATTCTTTCCTTTTTTAGTTACCTGCCAAGATAATGTTAATCAGAGCGGTAACGTCGGACACGTTCACTACGCCGTCGGCGTTGATGTCGCAAGTAGCGTCTGCGTAAGTTGCAGTGCCGAGAATCTTGTTGATAAGAGCAGTAACGTCAGATACGTTAACCACGCCGTCAGCGTTGATGTCGCCCTTAGTGCCTGGTTCTTCACCACCACCTACGTTCTTACCAATTTGGTAAACTGCCATACCGTTGAAGCTCTTGAAGTCGAAGAGAGTAACAACGTCTTGAGCGTCGTTGTATTCTACGTTGAAGCAGTGTACGCGGTTACCACCGTCAGAAGTTTGACCGAGGCTGTCGGCAGGAATTTGCCAGTACTTAGTCATACCACCGAGCGACATACCTTCACCGAGTTCTACAATGTTAGCTTGGCAACCGTGGCCAGTACCAGCGTATTGAGCGATTGAGTAAACCATAAAGTTGCGTTCATCGAGAGTGAATTCTGCCACACCGTTAGTACCAGCTTCTGGATAGAGAGCCTTGTCAACTGCTTCGAAGCTGTCGATGATGCTACCAGTCACGTCGTAGAGAGCTGGAACAGAGTTGAAGCCGTCGATGTAGAAAAGTTCGCCAGCGTAAGGAGTTTCGCTTGCTGGGTCGTAGCACATCTTCACAACTGGTGCGTAGCTCCAGTTAGTCACTGTTTCAGGGAAGAAAGCAGTGATTTCGAGAGAGAGGTCACCTTCGAAGCCACCTTCAAATTCTTCAGCGCCTTGGTCAGCGTGCCAGCGGTAGATAGTAGCCACCTGAGTACCAGCGTTCATGATGTTACATTCAGCTTTTTCGCGAGTGATGTCACCAATCACATCGTAGTAGTCGGTACGAGCAATCTTGTCACCCTTGCTGAGGGTAGTAACGAGAGTGAGCTCACCAGTTTCTACGTTGAGTGTGTAAACAGGAATATCAGCAGTCTTTTCGCTGGTGTAAGGGATTACCCAAACGTGACCAAAGTTGTCGCGGCCAATGCTATTCACACCCAAGAATTCGCCGTAAGGCTTGCCATCGAGGGTTACATCGAGTGCTGGAAGTTCGGCACCAGTCTTAGCGTCGAGACGATAAATTACTGATTGAGCTACAGTGTCGCCAGGAGCCACAACAGCAGCCTTCACTTCTGAGCGAGCAATGTAGATAACACCATTATTCATCACTGCTGTACGTGCACGAGTGTTGCAATATTCAGCCTTAGGGAACACAGTTGGAGTGTGGAAACGGTCAAGGATCCAACTGTTCACAATTTTAATGCCGTTCACTGGTTCATAAGTCTGACCGTCAGTGACCGCAAATGCAGACGCAAATGCCACGAGAGCAAGTGCTGCAGTAAGTAAAAATTTCTTCATTTTTTAAAATAGGTTATTAAAATTATTAATTAGTTTTAGAATAGTCGAACTATACTCTCTACAAAGTAACTACTTTTTCCGCAAATAACCAAATTTTCACCTCAGAAACTTCTAAAAGGAGTCTACAAGTCAACAAGTCAACGAGTTTTGGGGTCTGTTTGGGTCTGTCATGGGTATGTTATGGGTCTGCTTGGGTCCGAAAAGCAAAACACCGATTTAATCCATTAAATCCTATTAACACCTAAAAAATAGAATAGGTAAAAAATGGATTTTAATGGATTAAATAGATGATTATCAATGCGGTAGGGACGTGATATTTCACGTCCGCCCGACAAAATGGTAACATATTAAAAATTAGCCATTTGCGGCGGACGCGAAATATCGCGTCCCTACCCCACGGTTGGTCTTTCTACTTCAAAATCAAATTAATCAGGGCGGTTACGTCGCTCACGTTGATTTCGCCGTCGGCGTTGATGTCGCACACGGCATCGGAGTAGGTGCTGCTGCCGAGGATTTTGTTAATGAGGGCAGTAACGTCGCTCACGTTCACTTCACCATCGCCATTGATGTCGCCTGACAGTGGGGCTGCCACATAGTGGAACTGGAGAATGGGCGAATAGTCGGTGTAGAGAACAGTGGTGGAGCCGGCTTTGCCGTAGGCGTAGCGCGCACGCACATAGTACGACTTGCCATCTACAGGGCGACCTGTGCCAGTCATTTCATTAAGCGCAATGGTGGCAAATTGGCCACCTGTGAGCGTGGTCTTCCACGATGTGCGAACAGGGAACGACTTCGATGTGCTGATTTCGATGCGGAGCGACTGTGCGCCTTCCTGTGGCACAACGCCGATGTGCTGATTGCCACGCAGCGTAGTACCGTCGGCAGCTGGAGTGACGAAAACAGGAGCCGCTGGCACCACATTCATGGTGGTGAACGACGACACCTCGCTCTGGTCGGTGGCATCGCCCAAACGAGCGGTGATTTGAACATAATAGGTGGTGCCGCCAGCCAATGCAAAGCGTGGCACACGCACCGATGCCTCGGTGGTCTCAACCGTATATTCCGGCGTAGTCATTTTAGCATTCGATGAAATGCTGAGGGTATAGACGGTGCCTTCAGCTGCCTTGTCCCAACTGATTTCGGGCATCAATTCCACATCAGCAGCACCCTTTGCAGGGGTCTTGACGGTCATCTTTTCGCAAGTGAACGAAGCCACATCGCTGGTGGTGCTGGAAAGATTCAAACCGCGCGACGACACTCGCCAATAGTAGGTGCCTGGTGTGATACCTGGGATTTTGGCGATTGCCACAGCGGTGTCGGGCACATCGATATATGCCACAGCATTTTTGCAAGCCGCATCACTAAACACCTCCACGGTGTGGATGGTGCCGTCGGTGCGCCAAGCGAGGTTGGAGAGCATAGGCACGGTGGTGCCGTTGGCAGGGCTGGTGATGACGGGCTTTTGAGCCGGACGCGACTGGCTGCCTGCAAGCACCGGGGCAAACTCGTTTTCCCAACGGTCGAGAATGGTGACGGCGAAGCGATAGCCAGTAGCATAAGCCGCCTTGATGTCGTAGCTATTGGGATAGGTGAAGCCGAGCAGATATTGCGCTTGGCAACGGAACGACGCATCGTCCACACTATCGGGAATGGCATAAATGGCGTAGCGCACATTGTCAACTGCGTCCCATTTGAGGGTGTTGCCCTCACGGCGGCAGTTTGCCACGGTGCCATACTGCTGCGGTGGAGCAATCCACTCGGTGCTTGGGCTAAGCGCAGGAGTGGTGAACACCTGCTTTTTGAGCCAGCGGCGCAAGCCCCACGTTTTGCCGTTGATGGTGCCGTTGTTGTTGCGCCAAGTGCTGTATTTGAAATACACCATACCTTGTGCGCCAGCGTCGCGCATCACATTCACCTGCTTCACAAATTCAGCCAAATCCCAGCCTTCATTACCGAAACTGGAGCAAGATTGGCTGATATACACATGGCGGTTGAATTGCTTGCCTATTTTTCCCCACCAATCGGTCACTTCGTCGAAGTTGCCGGTGGTGTTCCAATACACCTGTGGCGAGATAAAGTCGATGGTGCCGCGAGTGACCCACGCCATAGGGTCGCTGTAGATTTGGTTGTACTGCCAATCCGAGCCCGGACTTGGTTCCACGCCATACTTTTCAGCCACTTCGGGCGATGAGCAAGCCACACCGGCTGGGCCGATGCCGAAGCGCACCCAAGGCTTGGTCTGCTTAATCATGGCATTCACATCAGCCACCATCTGGTTCACGTTTTCGCGTCGCCAGTCGCCTTGGCTGAGCGTGCCGCCGCCGTTTGTGTAAGCATTGTAGAGGTCGGCATCGAGCGAGAAGTCGCAGCCACCCTGATTGTAGAAATAGTCGTCGAACACCAAGCCGTCCACATCATATTTGCTGATAATGTCTTGGCACACGTCCACCACTCGCTGGCGCACTTCGGGAATACCGGGATTGAGCACCGTTTCGTAGTCGGTGGTGAGCAGCCATTCGGGGTGAGTGTGGATATAGTCGCGGTCGCTCTGCCCCCACTTGGTTGACTTTGGAGAATAGCGGTAGGGGTTCACCCACGCGTAGATTTCGATGCCACGCTTGTGCGCCTCCTGCACAATCCATTGCAGAGGGTCGAAGGCAGGCACATCGCCACGCTTTGCCACAATGTAGCTCGACCATGGCTCATAAGCCGAATTATACATGGCATCGCACATGGCGCGCACATGGTAATACACGGCGTTCATATTGTTGGCAGCCAATGTGTCGAGCATACGCTGACACGCCACCTTCATGGTGTTTGCATTGCTTTCGGTGATGGTGCTGGAGGGCCAGTCGCTTACGTAGGCACTCATCCACACGGCGCGCTGCTCACGCTTTTGCTGCGCCTGCACCGTAGCCACCCCAAAGAGCAAAGCCACACAAATTGCGAATTTTAAAATAGAATTCATGATAAAAAAGTATTTTTTGGAAGAAATTTTTTTAAGAAGAATTTTTTTAAGAAGTTAAGAAGTTAGGGAAGTTAAGAAGTTAAGACAATTGCTTTTCTATTGGCATTGGTGCCGTCTTAACTTCTTTAACTTCTTAACTTCTTAACTTCTGAAATCAACTTCTTTAACTTCTTAACTTCTAAGTTAACTTCTTAACTCCTGAAATTAACTTCTTAACTCCTGATTAAAAACAAAGCAGGGGACGCTGAATTTGGTATTAGCGTCCCCTGCTGTCATATTTCAGTTAAGAAACAGTCGAGAGAGGTGGATTAAAACAATGCTGTCTTGCGTGGGTTGATGCAGACACCAAGAATCTTGTCGTTGTTGTCCATGAATTTATGAACGGTCTTGGTAGCTGGATCGTAGTACATCAAGCCAGTAGTGTAAGTCTTATCGCTTGGGAGCGCACGGAAGCCAAAGTACACATAGTGTGTGTTTGGATCAACAGCAAACTGAGTGGTGAACACACCTTCAGCAGCGGTGCTGTTGATTGGGTCTGCGTCCATATTGATAAACTTATTGTAGTTGCTGTATTCCACAGTCTTGTCAGAAGCTGGAATGTCGTATTCGCAGAAGCCAACACCAGGAGTGTTACCATTGGTCATCCAAACGTAGAGTTTGCCAAGGTCCTCATCAAGAGTGAAGGCACGAGGTTGGGTGGTTTCGAGCACGATTGGGTGAGGAATCTTCACGCCTGCGCCAGTCTTGCCGATGTCGCTGGTCTTGAAGCGGTAGATACCATTACCAGAGTAGTTCTTAGCCCACCAGAACATACCGCTCTTGTCGATGTAAAGACCAGTGTGGATAGCACCGTAAGCGATACCTTGACCGTAGTAAGCGAGTTGGTTGTTCACTACGAAGTAGCCGGCAGTGCTTGAGTAGATGGTGCTTTCGCGAGCGCCACGAGTGCTCAAAGGAATTTGACGGATACCGGTGTTTCGATCGGTGTAGTAGAGGTAAGTGCCATCGGTGCAGCCTTGGAATGGGTCGTTGAACGCCTGACCACCTACGTTGGTAATCATCACATTCACGTTAGAACCATCAGCAGCCATCACGGTAATCTTACCATCGCCGAGAGTATTGTCTTCGTCGTTCACATAGTAGTATTGCTTACCGCAGTCGAGGATGTAAACATTGTCTTGTTCAGCACCTGCATCGGTCTTTTCGGTTGCAAACACGAGTTGAGTAGGCATGTTACCAGAGTTCACACCCATATCGAATGGGAGGTTCTTGGTGCCCTTAGGGAGCTTGCTCATATCCACCAGCTTGTAAGCCTTGATGTTGCCACCGAGTTCAGCGTAGTAGATGGTTGGGCATGGGTCAGAAGTACCCACTTGCACATTCACATAAGAGTCTTCCAAGCGACGGTTTTCGCCGTTCACGTCGAACCAAGTTTGCAATTCAATCTTCTGTGAACCGATGTTCTTGAAGCTGAGTGCGCCAGGGTTGTCGATGGTGCCATCTTCGTGAGAGTAGCCCACAAATTCAGTAAGTTCGGTGCCATCAGCAGTCTTGGTGCCTTCTGGGAACTTCCAAACATACTTACAAATCAAATTTTCAGGGTTAGGCAACTCGATGCCAAGGTTCACTTGCACATCGTTGATCACCACCACTGGTTCGGTTTGGCTGGTCACGCTCAATACTGGAGCGATGTCGTAAATCATCAAAGGTGATGACTTAGAGCCGGCACCGTCGACGGTGAGAGTAACGGTGTAAACACCTGCCTTTTCATATTTGTGCTTTGGATTGGCTTCGTTAGAAATTTGACCATCGCCGAAATCCCAAGTCACGTTGCCACTCTTTGAAGAGGTGTTGGTGAATTGGACAGTTGACACGACATAGAAGTCGAGCGCATATTCATCGCCATCTACCTGGTAAGTGAAATCCACGTCCTTTGATGGGAAGTTGCCATAGTTTGGCTCCTTGTCCACACAAGAGGTTACAGCCAGCATCATAATGGCCAAGAGTAAAAAATTCTTTATCATTTTCATAGCGGCTTCGTATTAATTGAGTGTGATTTCTTCATTGTTACTTGTGATACCCACCTTGCCTTCAGTGTCGTAAACACGGTAAGTTGGCTGCAAATAGTAGGTACGTGAAAAATCTACGTTGTAAACCTTGTTACCAGAATCATAAATCCAGTCGATGAATGGAATGGTGCTGATAAGGTCTTTCCAGTAAGGCATATACTGTGCGCGCACGGTAGTAATCTTGCCACCGGTGTCATCGCTGTAGCGGCTGAAGAGCCATGGTGATGACTTGTAAACAGGGAATACGCTCACGCCTTCAGGAGCAGCCTCTGGAGTGGCGATTTCGTTGTAAGTGGTCTTTTCGTCCACTACGGTGATGTAGTAGTAGTGGTCGATTTCGTCAACCATCTCACCCTTGCTGTTCTTCACCTGAGTGTACCAAGCGTCGCTCTTCTTGTCGCTCTCGGTTTCGGTTGGGAAGCTCACGCCATACTTAGCGTTGAGGGCTTCAAAAGTTTCCTTCTTGAAGTCGTACTTCACATACACGTTGCGGAGGTCGTTGTAGTAAGTGCTGTCTTTGGTGAGAGTGGTAATCATGTGTTCCACAAACTCAGTGTCGAAGCCTTCTGGATAGTAGCTCTTAAACTTATTTTCGTCCCATTGTGATGGAGCTTTCCATACCACAGGAGCGAGAGTGCGTGAGGTTGGGAATGAGTCGGTAAGCACGAATTCGTGTCCGTCCCATTCTGCCTTAGAGTGAGCATATTTCGCCACGCTTTGTGCGCTGCGAACAGTGTCGGTAACTGAATACGACTTGTTGTAAGCCAAAGCGGTGGTGAGCTTAGCGGTGGCAGAAGCGGTTTGTTCGCGCTTCACCTGCACCCACACTTCGCTATGGTCGATTTGGCGGTCAGCCGAGGTGTAGTATTTAGCCTTGAAGCCAGCATAGTTGCCCGACTTCACCACCTTGGAGCTTTGTTCCCAGTCTACGGTAGGCAGCACTTGGCCAAGCTCGCCCTTGTCGGCGATGAGGTCGTGATTGGCGCAAGAAGTAAGCACCAACGCTCCCAAAGCTAAAGAACCTATAATATTTAATATTTTCATAATCGTTAGGTGTAATAAATCTTTTAATTAATAACGAGTTCTCACTTATTATTCGCCGGTGAGCGATGTCACTTCACCATATTTCTTAGCCCAAATCATTGGTTCTTGCAGCCACTTGTAGTTCTTGTAAGCGCCAAGGCGTTCAAGTTCGGAGCGGTTGTATTTTTCCTCAGTTTCAGGGTCGTAGTTGATACGTTGAATCCAAGTGTTCTCTTTTTGAGCCTCGGTCAAGCCATCAATCCAGTAAGCAGCGTAGAGGTTGTAAGGACGGCGGAGAGTTGGGTAGATAATTTCTTGGTTATCGCCAATGCCGTACTTGTTACGGTTGTTGCTGTAGTGGTAGCGACGCATGTCGGTCCATTGCTCTGCTTGGAGATAGAGAGCGATGTACTTCTGTTGCATCAAGTCGCTCAATGAGAATTCGCTTGGGTTGAAGAACCAGTGCTTGTTACCACGTTCGGTCACCTTGTGCACGTTGTAGGTGCGGCGCACTTGACCGTGAACGGTCTTTTCGGTGTAATCTTCAGTGTTGTTGAGGAATGCGTCAACTTGCAAATCCCACCACTTCTTAGCCTGATAGCCAGGAACGTCGCTTGAAGCAGCGTCGCCAGGATACTTGTTGTCGGTCTTTTCGTTGTAGTTAGGGTTAGGATACTTCTGGAAGAAGAATTCGAGGTGACGCTCAATGTTGTGCTCAGTAGCTTCCTTAGCGAGTGCGCAAGCTTGGGTCTTGTCGCCCATCCAGTAGAGAGCCTCAGCCTTGATGAAGTAGAGTTCTTCCATAGTGAAGAGTGGGTTGTAACCGGTGGTAGCACCAGCGTAAGCACCCATATACATATCAGGAAAGTTCACTGCCTTGTAAGATGAACCCATACCGATGTTAGAATCGAGGTAGCGCATCTTCACCTTTGCCGCTTCGATTGATGATGAAGTTGGACCTGTACGGGCAAGCATCAAGAGGCCGCAACGTGGGTCGTTAGCCCAACCGTCGTGCTGGCTTTCTGCTGTAAACTGACCGCAGAGCTTTTCATCGTCTGGCTTACCGATGCCGAGGAGGTCAACCATGAAGAACTTGGTAGGAACTGCTTCGCTCAAGAGATTTGGACGAGATTCCCAAGAGTTGATCTTTGGTTGAGCCACACTCCATACACAGCTTTGTTCACCAGTACCGCCGGTGAAGTTGTAGCGAGGTTCGTTGCCAAACCATGCGCCGTAAAGGAGGTCGCCCTTGCGCCATTGTTGGATAGCGGCATCAGCAGCGTCAACAATCTTTTGGCAAGTGGCTGGGCTGTGGTCGATGTTAGGAATGTTGCGGAGCAGCAAGCGAGCCTTGATAGCGAGCACCAAGCCTTTCCAGCGGCTGAGGTCGCCACCGTAGATGCGGTCGGTGCTGAAGTCGATCTTCTGGTTATCTGGGCTGTCGACGATTGAAGGGTCGTCGAACATCTTAATCAAATCATCAGCCTCTTGGAGCATCCAAGCGTAGATTGATGCTTGGGTGTCGTATTGAGGTGAGTTCGACATAAGCGCTTGTGAGCGTGGCATATCGCCAAATTCGTCGGTGGTCAACTGGGTTGACATCAAGCGAATGGCGCGAGTAATCAATTCGTAGTTAGGTGATTTGATAGCCTGTGAGTTGGCAATCAAGTTCTGACCATTTTTGCAAATGTCGTAGAAGTGACGACGCCATTGTGGGTGACGGTTCATAGTCAGAAGTTCCCACTCGCTCTTGTAAGAGTAACCAGAGCTGAGCTTGGTCTTGTCGGTGGTGGTGAGCATCTGAGTGAAGTATGCGTTATACTCTGCATTGTCGTAGTTGATCTGCTGAGCATAGAACACGAGCACTGGCAAGCCCTTCTTGGCATCAATCACGTGTGCCTTGTCGGGGTTTACGTTGTCGTCGAGCACGTCTTTACAGCTCACGGTAGTCAACCCCACCAATGCTGATAATGCTATTAATTTTATCTTGTTCATAGTTTTGCCTGAGTTTAGAATGTTGCTTTAAGTGTGAAATTGAAGCTGCGGGTAGATGGCACGTTGTAGTTGTCGATACCAGAACCACCAGCACCACCACCTGTAGAGGCGAGCACAGCTGGGTCGTTGCCTGAATACTTGGTGAGCAAGAAGAGGTTACGGCCAGTGACGGTAGCGGTCAAGCCCTTGATTGGCCAAGTCTTCTTCAGCAGTGAGGTGAAGTCGTAGTTCAAAGTCACATAGCTCAAGCGGATGTATGAGCCATCTTCAATGAAGTTAGATGACACTGCATAGAAGTAGGTGCTCATGAAGTTGTAGTCGAATACCACTGGAGTGGTGTTCTTGCGGTAAGTGCCGTCGCCGTTAGCCACCACGCCGTCGAAGATGTATTCGCGGTTGCGATATTTTTCGAGGGTGTGAGCCATACCGTTGCCCATGAGGTTACGGCCAGTCACATTCACCACGTCACCGCCGCAACGGCCGTCGATAAGGAATGAGAGCGATGCGTTCTTGTAGCGCAGGGTTGAGCCGAAGCCGAGCAAGAAGTCAGGTTCGCGGTTACCGATGAGCGTACCCTTTGAAGAGCTGATTACTGGATAACCGTTTTCGTTACAGATCACGTTGCCGTCAGGGTCGCGCATATAGTCCTTACCAGTGATACCAGTGGTAGAGCCACCGAGGTAAGAAACTGAGAAGATATCACCATACTGACCTGCGTTGATTTCTGATACACCTTCAGGGAGGTAGGTCAGCTTACCGCGGTTGTATGAGAAGTTCACGTTAGCAGTCCAGTCGAAATCTTCGGTCTTGATGATGTCTTGACCGAGGGTGATTTCCATACCGTGGTTGAGCACGGTACCTTCATTACGGGTTTGGAGAATAGTACCCGAAGCAGGTGACACACGCACCGACACAATCTGGTTGTCGGCAGTGGTTGAGTAGTAAGCCACGTCTAAGCGAGTGCGGCTGTTGAAGAAGCGCAAGTCAGCACCAATTTCCCATGATGAGTCCATTTCAGGCTCGAGGGTGATAGCGCGTGAAGTGGTTGGGTCCACACCGTAGCCACCGTCAGGGAAGGTAACCCATTGCTTGTAGGTGTCGGTGAAGAGGTATGAAGGACAGTCCTTACCTACCTTTGCCCAGTTACCGCGAATCTTACCGTAAGAGAACCATTCGTTGCTCAAGTGGAAGAGTTCGCTGAAGATCACACCACCAGTAACAGATGGGTAGAAGTATTGGCACTTTTCTGCTTGCACAAGGCGTGAAGAACCGTCGAGACGGCCAGTCACTGACAATTGAGCCATACCCTTGTAGTCGAAACGGAGTTCGCCGAAGTAGCCATACTTGTTCCAAGATGAGTGGTAGAGTGATGGGCGGTTGCTCTTGAGCAAGTCGCCGTTGGTGAAGTCGGTGTTCATGAAGCTGTAGTAGTCGCCACCGAGCTGGAAGTGCTCGCCGTAGATTGATGCTTCGTAGCTGCTCACTTCCTTGTATTCAGCACCCACGAGGAAGTTGAATGTGAAGTCTTCAGCAAAGGTCTTCTTCCAAGTGGCAGTAGCCAAAGCTGTGAACTGTTCGCTGCGTGAAGGCTGGAATGAGTAAGCACCGTAGAGGCTTTGGTTCTTAGCCAACACGTCTTTCACCTTATCGTCGTCAGGGTTCTGGAGGTCGCCTTCATAGATACGAGGAATGCTATAACTTTCGTAAGTGCTGTAGCCCTTGTCGTAACCAATCTTACCGTTGAAGATAAGGTCTTTGATAGGCTCGTAGGTCAATTGACCGTTGATCACGATACGGTTGCTTTCAGTGTTGCTCTTGTCGTTGTAGCGTCCGTAGTATGGAGAAGGACCGCAGTTCAAGCGTTCGAGGTCGGTGAGTTTGTCCCAGTTGTCGTAACGGGCAGCCCAGTTCACATGGCCTTCGAGGGTTTGATAGTCCTTCATGTCCTTGTTGATACCGTAAGAGTAGATGCTGCTCATCGAGTTGCCGAAACCACGGCTCTTGCTGTTGATGAAGTTGGTGGTGAGCTGCACGGTCACTTGTTCGCTTGGCTTATAGTTACCTTTCAAGAACACAGTGAGTTGCTTCTTGTAGTCTTTTGGCACGATACCTTGGTTGTCGGTATATGCCACTGATGCGTAAGAGTTGAATTTTTCGCCACCTCCCGATACCGACATGTCGTACTTTTGAAGCAGACCGGTGCCGAGGAAGCCGCCCAAGTTGTCGTAGTAAGTGTCTTTTTCGCTCATGTATGGACCCCAGCCACCAGTTGAGCTATTTTCCTTATACATACCGCGCACACCAGGGGTGAACGCCTTCTGGAGCTTAGGCACACGCATAGCGTTGCTCACTTCGAGGGAAGCCGATGCGTTCACAGTCACCTTACCGTCCTTAGATCCGCTCTTGGTGGTAATCATAATCACACCGTTGGCAGCTTCCTGGCCGTAAAGCGCAGATGCAGCAGCACCCTTCAGCACGCTCATGTTTTCAATATCGTTGGCGTTGATGTCGCCCAATGAAGAACCGTGACCACGAACAGGCACACCGTCCACAATCACGAGAGGCTCGTTGTTCTGTGAGGTGTTAACTGATGAAATGGCACGGATAATCACCTGGGTAGATGAGTTTGGTGAACCACCACCCGTCGACACTTGCAGACCAGCAACCTTACCTTGCAGTGAGTTTGCGAAGTTTGAAGCACTACCGGCAGTCACCTGGTCGGAGTTAAGACTCTGAACCGCAAAGTTCAGTTTCTTCTTTTCTTGTGTCTGACCCATTGCGGTAACCACAACCTCAGAGAGCACCTGAGAGTTGTCGGTCATCTCCACTTCGATAACGGTTTGTTTGCCAACCTTAACCGAGACAGGGTTCATACCCACATAAGTGATGTCGAGCACGTCGCCGTCCTGCACATCAATTTGAAATTTTCCATCAATATCGGTGGTCACACCACGAGTTGTGCCATGCACGCGCACGGAAGCACCAATAATGGTCTCTTTGTCCGACGCTTGCTTCACAACACCCGTGACAGTGCGGGCAAATCCCATCACCGCAAAGAGGGAAAAAAACAGAAGCAATAGCTGTTTTCTCATAATTAATTGTTTGTTAGTTATAGTTAAATGGATTGTTATCTACTTAAAAGTTAAGCAATTCAACATCTCAACCACGCTCATTCGCACTCGTGTGCATAATAAGCAATTACAAAGTAAGCATTTTTTTTTGTAATGTAAAAAGAATTTAACGCATCATTTCTGTACATTTACATTATTTAAGATTTAAATACACTTTTTTTACCTCAAAATCAACGAGCCAACGAGTCAACGAGCCAACAGGTCAACAGGTCAACGAGTGCACAAGCCCACGAGTTTGGTGCCAGCCAAGTCTGCTTGGGGCTGTAATGGGTCCGAAGGGTCTGCTTGGGGCTGAAAAAAACACCTCTTTCATCCATTAAATCCTATTTCCACCTATTTATATATAAGGTGCGAATCGGATTTCAATGGATGAAAGAGGTGAAAATTAATGCGGTAGGGACGTGATATTTCACGTCCGCCCAGCAAAACGGTAATATATTGAAAATTAACCGTTTGTGGCGGACGCGAAATATCGCGTCCCTACCATCCTCCCCAGTTGGGAGGGTCTTACTTCAAAATCAGATTAATCAGGGCGGTAACGTCGCTCACGTTGATTTCGCCGTCGCCGTTGATGTCGCACACGGCGTCGGAGTAGGTGCTGCTGCCAAGGATTTTGTTAATCAGGGCAGTAACGTCGCTCACGTTCACTTCGCCATCGCCATTGATGTCGCCTGTGATTTGCGAGTAGAGGTCAATATTAATATGAGTAACACTGCCGGCTTGGAAGCTCGATAGTTTCAGATAGGCAGAGTATACCTCAGAATACTCGCTAATACGTGGTCGATAGAAGAATTTTTTACGGCTATCAAATACATAGCCCACGCTTTGCCTGTACACGTCCACTCTTTCACGAGGGGTGCCCACGAGCAAATTAGTGGGGGTGCTGGGTGTGGTGCTGGGGCGCTTGAGTTTGATATCCAACTTATTATCGAAGTCTTTAAGCAGCAAGCCAGTGCCAGCAGGTGTCGATGACACTTGCTTGGTGTATGCCATCTGCTCCGAATTGTCGAACTGGTGTACGACATAGGCTTTCAAGCCCGATGCTTTCCAATCCACAGGATAATCAACCGAGATTGTTCGGTCGTCGCTTATTGAACTCTTCTCGATGTAGGCATTCAGTCGGTCAACGGGGAAGATGGTTTCGCCTTCCAACTTTTCCCAATCAAGAACACCCTCCTTATACGTATTGTATTCTCTCAGCGGAACATAGCAATAGAAATCTTTGGCGTTTTGCCCGTAGAGCTGTTTACCCCATTTACGCGTCCAATTCTTGTTTCTCCAGATTACCAGTTCAGAGAGCTGCCTGCAACCAACAAATGCTTCATCTCCAAGATATACGCAAGTGTCAGGCACTTCGAAATTTTTGATGCTTGTGTTGGCAAAAGCTCTGCGCCCAATGTGCACAAATGCTTTCATCTTACCAGTTTCCACATTTTGTATCTGGGTACACATATCAAGTGCTCGGTCACCAAAACCGGTCATCATATACTTTTTGTTTGCGCCGTGAGTGTAATCGGTCTCTGAAAAGGTTGCTGTGAATTGGGTGATGTTAGTGCGATCCTTATTCGCAGGGTGATATACATACCTCGCCTTGCCGGCATAGGTCACACCATCTATTGTAAACGGCGAATGGGAGATTACACTCATGTGATATATCGTATTGTATGGGTCGGCATCTTGGTATGTAAAGTCGTAGGCTCCTTCCATCACCTGAAGTGTGCTCCAATATTGATTTTTCTTAAATGCTTCTTCGCTGCCCGCTGGCACATAGAGCTTGCACGATTTGGGAACATTTTCCAAGTCGATGTAATTATATGCAAATTGGGCATTGTTGAGAATGATTTCTTGAAGATAATTATTCTTTGCTATACATTTCGAATCCATTTTAGTTACTGACGAGGGGATAAGGATTCGCTTAAACGAGTTGTTGTAAAATGCATGCGACTCCAATGTCGTAAAGCCACATGGAAGAATCACGTCGGTGGCAATGCGGCAGTTGCCAAAACCGTTAACTCCAATCACTTTCAAGTTTGGATTGAGTTTAAGACCCACCAAATTGGTTTGATCCAGAAACGCTTGTTCTGCAATCGTTCGAACGTGCTTTCCGAGCGTAAGATTGGTTTTGACGCTGAGTGTATTTCCAGTACCGAACACATGAGTGCCAACACTTGTGACGGCATACTTCTTGCCACCCGGCAAAGTGATATAATCTTGAATTACAATTTCCGACTTGCCAGTGTTGTGTGGAGCATAAAACAGCTTAGCACTGCCGTCAAATTTCTCGCCATCCACAGTTTGAGCATAGCCGTTAATGATTGTGTATCGCAAGCCGTTGGTGGCGAGATAATCATACGCCTCTCGTTTGCAATTCTTCCATTTAGCCCAAGGTCCCCAATTAAAACTGGAAATTCAACCTCCAACATAGAGTGTGCCTCTCTTGCAATCATCAAACTCATTTACTCTGCGTGAAACTTCTAACCCATAAGCGTCCTCTTGGTTGACATACAGCACATCAAGTGCAGAGGCTCCTACGAAAGAGCCCTCGCCCCAGCCTGTATGGGAGCTTGGAAGCTGAAGCGTGGTCAATCCAGAGCAGTATCGGAATGTGCCTACACCAAAGCTGGTGAGTCCATAGGGGAAATAGATTTCCTCAACATACTTGCAGTACTCAAAGGCGTAATTGCCAACCTTCTTGAGAGTGGGAGGAAGCGAGTTGGAGTCGAGCACTTTTTTATAGGTGTAGCCTTCAGGGCATCGGAACAAAATTGTGAGCCCTTTGTCGTACAAAATGCCATTGTAAGAGGCATAGTTTGTGTTTTTGGAATCAACAGAGATGTATCCAAGTTTCGTGCAACCGTCCACAAAGTATGCGCTACAGGAGTCCACATTTTCTGGCAATTTGATTGTAGTCAGAAGATTGCATCCCTTGAAAGCATACTTTCCAATTTGTTGGAGTGAAGAAGTTGCCATCTGCACCCACTCTATCGACGAGCACCCATTGAAAGCAGAATCACCGATTCTTCTCAACTTTGAATAACTCGACAAATACACGTTCTTAATGTTGGTGTTGCCCAAACACGCACTGTCGGCAATCTCCACCACATCAAAATCGAGGATGCCATTATTATAAGCACCCGACCAGGCGTAATTGAAATTATCATCAGCATAAACACCCACAAGCGACATTTCGCCTCTGGTTGAGCCGTCGCTTAATGGTGCTTTCGTCACGCAGAAATATCCGTGTTCGCCAAGAATGAAGTCGCAGGCATACTCATGCTTCTTAATTGTTGAAAAATAGTCGAACGCAGTCACTTTTCGGGCGTTCTCCTTTGAGTTGGGGTGAGCCTTGCTCACGTATAGGGTCATGCCCGAGTTCTCCGGGAAGGAACCAGGCTCCACAGAAGTGGAACTTGGCGTGGCATTGGCGTAATAAACCGATCTCAATGCCGTACAGCCCCCAAACGCACGATACCCCACATTGGTCAATGAACTTGGCATATACACAGTGGTGAGGCTGGTGCAGTTTTCAAACGCCGATTGCGCAATTCGGGTGATGTTGTAGCGGATTTGCACCACCGAAATGTTTGACTGTCCTTTGAACGCATCATAGTTAATCACCCCCACCTTATACTTGTAGCCGTTATACGACACCACGCCAGGAATGTCGAGTTTGAGCGAAGTCTTTGCTTTTCCTTGCGCGCTAAGACTTTTCACCGCCACGATACCTGGTTTTCCGCTATAGGAATCCAATGTCACCGAATAGGTGATGTCGCCTACCGAAAACACATCGTTTGGTGCCGCCGAGGCACACAGTGCCAGCAGGGCGAAAAGCAGAAATAGTAATTGCTTTTTCATATTCATAAAATGTTTTAAAATTATTAGTTTTTGTTGATTAGTCGCAAAAGGGAATTTGGCAACTCTCTATTCATAAAAAATAGTTTTTCATCAGAGCACAGCCACCCCATTTTCCACAAAGTTACACAAAATTTCGAGAAATCAGAAAAAAGCTCACACAGATTCAACAAATTCAACAAAAAAGTCAACAAGGCTACGAAATCTTGAAATCTCGAAAATCTCGAAAATCTCGAAGAATCGAAAAATCTAATTTCTAATTTCTAACATCTAATTTCTAAAATTTTATATTTTTTCTTGCACGATTCAGATTTTGTGTATATATTTGCATTGTTATTACATTTATATACATTTTAAAGTTTACGATTATGGATACTTCTAAGAAATTTCTCCTTCAGGAAAAAGATATTCCCACTGCATGGTACAACGTGATGGCTGATATGAAAAATAAGCCTCGCCCTATGCTTAACCCTGCCAATAAGCAACCCATGAAGGCGGAGGACCTCTACCCTCTGTTCAATAAGGCTTGCTCCGACCAGGAATTCAACACCACCGACCAATGGATTGAAATTCCGGAGGAGGTGCGCGAAATGTATAAGATTTGGCGCCCTACCCCTCTGGTGAGAGCACGCGGACTGGAGAAACTTCTTGACACGCCTGCACATATCTATTTTAAGAACGAGAGCGTAAGCCCGGTGGGGTCGCATAAGCTCAACTCGGCAATAGCACAAGCCTACTACTGCAAGCAGGAGGGCGTGACGAACATCACCACCGAAACTGGCGCTGGACAATGGGGCGCGGCGCTGTCGCTGGCGGCAAAGCACTTCGGCTTGGCATTGGCTGTGTATATGGTGAAGGTGTCGTATCACCAAAAGCCTTACCGCCGCTCCATTATGCAGACCTACGGCGCAGAGGTGATAGCATCGCCAAGTATGTCAACTCGCGCCGGTAAGGACATTATTACCAACAATCCCAACTATCAAGGTTCGCTCGGCACCGCCATTTCGGAGGCTGTGGAACTGGCGCGCACCACGCCCAACTGCAAGTATGTGCTTGGATCGGTGCTCAACCATGTGGGACTCCACCAAACCGTGATTGGCTTGGAGGCGGAGAAGCAGATGGAAATGGCTGGCGAATATCCCGATGTGGTGATTGGGTGCTTTGGCGGTGGCAGCAATTTTTCGGGCATTTCGTTCCCATTTATGCGCCACAACCTGAGCGGTGAGCGGAACACTCGCTTCATTGCCGCCGAACCGGCATCTTGCCCAAAACTCACTCGTGGCAAATTCCAATACGACTTCGGCGACGAGGCTGGCTACACGCCGCTGATTCCGATGTACACGCTGGGCCATAAGTTTGCCCCTGCGCATATCCACGCTGGCGGTCTGCGCTACCACGGTGCTGGGTCGGTGGTGAGCCAGTTGATGCAAGATGGACTGATGAGTGCAGTGGATATTCAGCAACTCGACACGTTTAAGGCTGCCACTATGTTTGCCCAAAGCGAGGGCATCATTCCTGCCCCTGAATCGTCGCACGCCATCGCCGCCGCCATCGCCGAGGCACTGAAGTGCAAGGAGGAGGGCGTGAGCCGCACTATCCTGTTCAACCTCTCCGGCCATGGCCTCATCGACATGAGTGCCTACGACCAATACCTCCGCGGCGAACTCACCAACTTCGAATACACACCCGCACCCACAGATTCCGCTTTGTAGGGGAAAAGCCTCGCACAGATCTCACAGGGGATTAGGGCTCACACAGATCCCACTGATCCCACTGATTTTGCACGCCTGGCGTTAAATCTCACAGAGGCTCCACACTCCTTTTTCGGGGGGTTGCTTTGGGGTCTGTTATGGTCCGTCATGGGTCTGAAAAAATCACACCGACTTAATCCATTAAATCCTATTTTCACCTATTTTTATTTTTTTAGGTGTTAATGGATTTTAATGGATTAAATCGGTGTTTTTTTTCACCATCACCCACATATCCGTGAGATTTAACACTATCTTACGAAAAATCAGTGAGATATACGAGATCTGTGTGAGCCCTAAGAAGCCTGTGAGATTTAACATCAGGCGTGCAAAATCAGCGAGATCTGTGGGATCTGTGTGAGCCTCGGTGTTACAGTATTGCGTTGATGAGGGCGGTTACGTCGGTCACGTCGAGGATGCCGTCGGCGTTGATGTCTGCCACTTCGAGGTCGGCGGGAGTGGTGCCGAGAATCATGTTGATGAGGGCAGTCACATCGCTTACGTCAACGATGCCGTCGCCGTTCACATCGCCAAACTTCACATTCTTGCTGAGCTGGTAGGCAGCCATGCCGTTACCCGGCACATAGAGGTAAAGCATTGCATCAGTAGCAGAAACAGGCACCGCGGTGCATTGCGCGCTCCATGTGTCGCTGTTCACGTTGCCCAAACCACGTTTCGGGAAGCACCACATCAGCTGATGACCGTCAAACGAAGTGTCGGTGGTGTTCTGCACGAGGTTGAAGTTGAACGATGAATTGAAATCGCCACTTGGATAGAGCATATAGTGCGCGCCACCGAGGGTGAACGCCGTGCCGCCGTTGCCATTAGTGCCTTCGGGTGCCATTGGCGAGCCAGTGCTGAACGCACCGTCGATTGCTCCTGTGGCGAAGTTGTAGCGAGTGAAATAGATGCCGCTACCGTTGATATACACGATATTCTCGTCTTGCGCATAGAGTTGGGGCGCGATGCCGGAAGTGGTGGCATGAGATGGTGCATAACCCTTCATGGTCACGCTCTGCTGCGACGCGAGTTTGCCGCCACGGAACTGCCAGCGGAGCAACTTGGTGCTATAGCGAGGGCAGGCAAACACGCTGAAATCGCCGCTCTTCACATCGCCAGCCACAGCGCAGTGGTCGATGCGCGACTCTTCAAGTCCGCTAAAGGTGACCGATGCCACCTTGGTGAGCGCGCCAGTGGTCTTGTCCACACTCAGCAGCACCAATGGGGTGGTGCCCACATTCAGGGTGAGGTTGCTGATCACGAGGTTGCCGGCATGGTCGGTCTGCACATCGTTGCAAGGATAGTAAGGCACGGTGGCTTCGTAGCCCAGCGGCATACGCTTGATGCGTTCGCCTGTGTCGGCACTATAGAGATAGAGGTAGGCAGGAGCTGTGGTCGATGCGCTCTCACGGCCCGACACATAGATGGTGTCGCCCACCACCGCGAAGCCACGGTTGAGCTGACCCTTGTTCTCAAAGGTGATATTGCCATATTCGCTCTTCACCGAACGCACCCACTTGTTGGTGAGTCGGTAGCCATTCACGGCATCGTAAGCGTTGGCGTCGATGTCTTGCTTCATCACATAACCCGGCTCAAGTTCGCCAATTGGCACCTTGGTGACGGTGAAGCGGCGCACCTCCGAAGCCTTGTCGGAATAATATTTGCGTGAGCTCACCACGCGCCAGTAGAACGTGCCCTTGCCAAGCACCGACACCACGCAATTTGCCGAAAGCTGATTGCCGGCGGTGGCAAAGTCGGTGGTTTCGTAAGCCACATGGGCGAAGTCGGCGGTTTTCGACACTTGCAGTTTGAAACTGTGGGCGGTGACTGGGGTGAACTTAAACACGAAGTCGGCGTCAAACGAAGCGCCATTGGCTGGGCTAACGAGCGCGACAGCCTCGGCAGGTGTGCGGACAGGAGCCTTGAAGGTGGCAGCATCGCTCCACATCACCAAGCGGTTGGGCTGGAGTGTAGCCACACGCCAGTAGTAGGTTTGACCCGAAGCAAGGTCGCCGAGGTCGATGGTGGTGGTGTTGGAGATGATTTGCTTTCGCTGAATGAGCACGTTGCCGAAGGTGGCATCGTCGGAAATCTGCAACTCGTAGGTGGCACCATCGGCAGCCGTCCAAGCAAACTGCTGATTCCAAGTGGCTGCTGTGCCAGCGATTGGCGAAACGAGCGTCACCTTGTCGGCATATTCGGTGGCGAGGTTGTAGAACGATGGGGCAAACTCATTGTTCCAGCCATCGACCACACACACGGCATACCAGTAGCCCGACTGGAGCGAGGCATCGAGCTTGAAACTTGGGGTGTAGGTCACGCCCACCAGATAATCGCTCTTGATGCCGTCGAACGCTTGGCTCTGCGCCTCGTCGAGCGTCACGTTCAGTGGCACGGCATACACCGAATAGCGCACGAGCTTCTTGTTCACGCCCGTCCACGAGAGGGTGCCACCGCTGTAGGCGAGGTTGGCAGGCGCGTCGTAGTTGGTCTTGCTGTGCCAAGGCATGGCAGGCTCCAGCGCCTTGTGTGTGAAGAGCGTTTGGCTCAGATAGTCGGCAAGTCCCTTGCACTTAGGGCCGTCTATATATTTCGCCGAATAGAAATTCACGCCAGGGGCGTTTTGGCGGTTATATTGGCGGCTATAACGAATTTGTTGCAAAATCTCGTCCCAATCGGCTTTCGTGTTGGTCTTTTCCATAAAATAGATGTTATGGCTCGCATAGTGGTGACGGCCGAAATGCTCGGCAATGTAGCTCCACCAGTTGGTGAGCGGACCAAATGGATTGGTAGTGTGGTTGGTTTTCCAATAGAGCTGTGGCGAGATATAGTCGATGGTGCCCTCTTCGAGCCACGCCAAAGGGTCGCTGTAGATGGTGGTGTACTGCCAGTCGCTGGCGCGGCAGTATTCATCTACAGGCACCACGCCATGCTTGGTGGCAGATGTGGAACGCTGACCAGCCACACCAGCAGGACCGATCGAGAATTTCACATAAGGCTTGGTGGCTTGCACCATGTCCCACATGTCCTTCACCATCTGGTTCACGTTGGCGCGTCGCCAGTCGCCGATGCTCATGCCCGAATTGCTTTGGGTGTAGAGCTGATAGTCGGGGGCGGAGCTGTCTTCTGGAGTGCCGCCACCAGGATAGAAATAGTCGTCGAAGATGATGCCGTCGATGTCGTAGTTCTGAATCATTTCCTTGCACACCTTCAGCAAGTGGTCGCGCGAGGCTTTCAGCGCAGGGTTGAACACGATGCGGTTGCCCACCTGCATCAGTATGCCCGAATTTTTCAGATTTTGGTCGATGGCGGTGGTGCAGTCGTTGCCGCTGCTATTGCTGAAGCGATAGGGATTCACCCACGCATTGATTTCCAAACCGCGCTTGTGACACTCCTCAACGGCAAACGCCAGAGGGTCCCAACCGGGGTCTTGACCACGAGTGCCTGTAAGATAACTCGACCATGGCTCGTAACTCGATTTGTAGAGTGCATCAGCCATAGGGCGCACTTGCAGGCACACCGAGTTCATGTTGGCTTTTACAAAACCGTCAAGCAAGTCGATGAGTTGCTTTTTCTGTTTGTTGATGGTGGCGGTGCCAGTGCCACGGGTTTGTGGCCAGTCGATGTTGCTGACTGTGGCAATCCATACCGTTCGCATTTCGCGTTTTTGTGCCTCTTGCGCCCACAGCGTCAGAGCCACAAAAGCCGTAAAGGCTAAAGCGAGTAGTCTTCTTGTCATAATTCTGTATTAAAAGGTTTTAATAGTAGTATTGTAATTTCACTACAAAGATAATGCAAAATTTAGAAGTTAGAAATTAGAGGATAGATTTTTTGGAAGTTAAGGAGTTAAGAAGTTAAAGAAGTTAAGACGATAGTATAGCCTTCAGCCTTCTTATTGACAAAAAACTCGTTGACCTGTTGGCTCGTTGACTCGTTGACTCAAAAAAAAAGAACTTTTTTCATCTTTGATGCAACCTTTTGGGGTATCTTTGTCGTCTAATACATGAACGCCCGCCGAAAGGCGGCTAAAAACGAATATTTTTACACGAACAATTAAAATTCGCTCAATATGAAAAAAATTCTATTAATTCTGGTGCTGACGCTCGCAGCGGCACTGCCATCGCAAGCCAGAAAGGCTAACATCAATCGCTCCGGCGATACCACCACCATTGTGATGAATGGCGACACCGTTAGGGTAACTGACGGTGAGGTGAAAAAAACTATCAGTAAGGCTATCAACGACACGCTTTGGAGTGAAAAGGCTGAAACTGCCGACGACGACGAAACCTACAACTACATGGCTTTAGATAACGACGCAAGGCTTAAAGAGGCGAGCATGTGGAGTTCTACAGTAAAACAAATTTCGATTTCTATGTGCTTTTGTATCATGGTTGTGGTGTTTTTGAGCCTTTTGTTCTATCTGCTTCACCGTCGCGCAAAATATAGAGTGATAGAGAAGGCTATCGAGAACAATTATCCTCTGCCTCCATCACTGGGCGGAACTTCCACTTACAAGCAGGCACCACAACGCCCCGACGCTTGGCGAAACTATGCTCCACAACAGCAACCACAGCCACAGCCTCAACAGCCTCAGCCACAAGCACAAGCGCAACCACAACCACAGCAGCCACCCTACCAGCAAGGCATGAACGCGCCTATGCAGCCCAATATGCCTTACCGCGTGAATTACATGGCGTATAAGAAAAGTTTTGTGCTGGTGTGTGTGGGATTTATGATGGCCATGTTCTTCGATTCGGCTGGAGCATCGCCTATGGTATTCCTGTCGTTTATTATAGTGCTTCTGGGCTTGGGCAAGGGCTTCGTCATCTACAAGGAGCAAAAGCAAGACCAAGACTACTGGCGATGGCAAATGCAACAGCAGCAACCACAGCCTCCTTACGCTCCACAACAGACACGACCTCAGCCTCAAGCGCCACAGCAGCCACAAGCCGAGCAAAAGCCTGCCACCGAGCAACCCCCAGTGTTCACTCCTTCCACCGACAATAAATAATCATCAGGTAATATTCCCCCACCCTACTGTAAGCAAACTATAGAGCTACACAATGCTTAGCAAACTCGAAGAAATAAAACTGGTTTCACAATGCGCTTTCGGCGACAACCGTGGCGCATTTGGCAAGCTCGTAGAGGCATACCAGCCCCAGTTGCGCAGATTTCTGCTCAACCTCACCATGGGCGACGAGAACCTCACCGACGACTTGGCACAGGAAACCTTTATCAAAGCCTACACTGGCATTCGTGCCTTTAAGGGGCTGTCGGGCTTTGGCACTTGGCTCTACCGCATTGCCTACAACGAATTCTACAGCGAGAAACGCCGCCGACACGAGGAACATATCGACCAAATTCCCGAATCTATGCAAGATGCCTCGGCACAAGCGAGCATCAGCACCGAAGCGAAAATGGACGTGAAGGCCGCTATGCGAGTGCTCAACCCGGTAGAGCGAACGGTGATTACACTTTTCTACATCGACGACCTTCCGCTGAAGAAAATCGCCACCATCACACAACTGTCGGAAGGCACCATAAAATCTGCAATCCACCGTGCCAAGACGAAAATGTGTGAAGTAATCAAATATCAGCAATAAAAACATCAGCAAAACAATGAAACGAACCGACGACGACATAAAATTGGCAGAATTGCTAAAGAAAGACGGCTATCAAGCCGACGAAAACGAGTGGTTCACTCCGCGAGTGCTCAACCGTCTGCCCGAAAAGCCACGCTCCAGCAAATGGCTGAAAGTGGCTATCTACGCCGTGGTGATAGGTGGCGTGATTGGGTGCTGGCTGTGGTACCTGCACTCGCGCGACACGAGCGTGATCACCGTGCGTGACCTGCTCACACTCGCCGGCATGATTTGCGGCACTACGGCTGTGGCATGCATCGCCATCATCGACTTCGTGAAATCAGAATAAGCCACCCACGGCTTCCTGCTTCAATCCCCCCTGCAGCCTCCCTTTGGCAGCAGGGGGTTCGGCGTGCTCGTTTTTGACATTATTTAGGTGTGGTATGTGAATGGAATTTTGTAACTTTGCATTTTATAATTATTATCACACATCATGATTGAGACTGCATTATATCTTATTCCTGTGCAACTGAGCGATGGCGAGTTGAACTGCGTGCTTCCACAAGCCAATATCGCCCTCGTGAGCCACATCAAGCACTTTATTGTGGAGAATGTGCGCTCGGCACGTCGCTTCTTGAAAAAATGCGACAGGGAAATCGACATCGACAGTCTCACTTTCTACGAGCTCAACCGCCATACCGACCCGCGACAAGTGAGCACCTACCTCGACGCGCTGCAAAAAGGCGAGCCGATGGGCGTGATTAGCGAAGCTGGCTGCCCTGCCATTGCCGACCCCGGCGCCGATGTGGTGGCTATCGCACAGCGCAAAGGGCTGAAGGTGCGTCCGCTGGTGGGTCCGTCGAGCATATTGATGGGGCTGATGGGCAGCGGATTCAATGGACAGAGTTTTGCGTTCATTGGCTATCTGCCTATCGAGGCTGGAGCAAGAGCACGCAAACTGAAAGAAATGGAGCAGCGCATCGTGAAGGAGAATCAAACTCAGATTTTCATCGAAACTCCCTATCGCAACAATTCGCTGCTGGCGGAAATGGTGAAATCGCTACCCGCTAACTTGAAATTGTGTATCGCCACCGACATTACAGGCGAACGTGAACAAATTATCACCAGAGGGGTGAAGGAATGGGGAAAACACCCTATCGACCTGAACAAGGTGCCCACCATCTTCCTTCTCTACAAATAATTCGGCACGCTAACACACAGAGCACTACACGAAATGAACAACAAGAACGACTATAAAACGACTAAACTTCCACAACAAGGGTCAATATTCTTCGACGACGATGAGTTTGAGCCTGTGCAGCAAGCCAAGCCTGCCGAAAAGCCCACCACTGCGAGCGGCAACGAGGAGTGGCGTATGCACTTTGCCAGTTTTGGCAGCGGCTCAAGTGGCAACTGCGCCTACATCGGCAACGAGCACGAGGGCATATTGGTGGACTGCGGTGTGGAACCCGACCATGTGTTCAAGGAACTTGAGCGCAATGGCATAAAAATGGGGAAAATAAAAGGCATTGTCCTCACACACGACCATGCCGACCATGTGCGCTATGTGTACAAGATTTTGCGCAAGTATAAGAATCCGAGAATTTGCGTGTGGTGTACCAACCGCTGCCTGAACGGTATGCTCCGCAAGCACAGCATCTCTAACCGCATCAAGGAATATCACAAAGCCATTTATCACGAAATCCCTTTCACTTTGGCAGGAATGAAGATTACGGCTTTCAAGCAGTCGCACGACAGTGAGGACTGTAGCGGCTTTATGATTGAGGGCGGCGGACGCAAGTTTGTGATTTCGCCCGACCAAGGAGAAATCACCTCTCGCGCCGACTTCTACATGCGTCAAGCGCAATATTTGATGATTGAGAGCAACTACGACCACGCCATGCTCGCCGCAGGCTCCTACCCTGCATATCTGAAGGCGCGCGTGGAAGGTGATAAAGGACACCTCGACAATAAGGTGACGGCACGATTTGTGGCTGATATGTGGAATCCAGAATTGAAATTCGTGTTTCTCAACCACCTGAGCAACGACAACAACACCCCAGAGATTGCCCTACACGAAACACGCTCCGCACTCGAAGCCAAAGGCGCAACAGTGGGCGATGCCAGTTACGCTCCCGACCAAGCCAACTGCGACGTGCAGCTCTACGCCCTCCCCCGCTACGACACCAGCACCTGGTTCGTCCTCTAACCAATCCCCCCCTCTATCACATTATCCGCGAAGATTAGGGAAACAAACGAGCATATCGCAAACGCAAAACATGAGAAAAATAATCCCTATTTCACATTATTTTTCTCATAGTTTTGTGGATTACGATATTTATTCTGTATATTTGCGATAATCAAATCACAAAAAAATCCGTTATGTCAGCAGAAGAACTTAAATCATACAGGTTAAACTCAATGGAAGAGCCTACTGACGAAATGCTCGAAGCCATCATGCTTGGAGTGCAAGAAACTGCACGCAAAACCACAGCAAAGGCAAAAGCTGAGCTTGACAGGCGTTTTGAAGAAGCTAAGCGTCAAATCAAAGAATACAGACAGCAATCTCATGGAATGCAACCGTAAGCCAGTTTTGTGTGTAGTAGCAGGTCCAAACGGCTCTGGCAAAACATTCTCTATAATTTGAATCCAAAGCATACAGCAAAATCATCTAAAAAGATAACGCCACAGCGTTGGGGTATGCCTTTGGTATGTTCCCAATGCGCTGACACATTGCTTGTTTGCAGCGAAACATGCCAAAGGCATGTCCCTACGTTATGATGAAATTCGGGTATCTTTATGTTTGCGCTTTCGGATAATCTGATTTTTGAAGATTGGTTTTTCGCCGAAGGCGAGCGGTTTTTGTCCTTTTGTCGATGCCACCGACCTCGCAAGAGGGCGGCGTTAGGGGTGTGGTGTGACTGATTCAAGCCCCAGCTTGAAATCAGACATGCCACAGCGCCAACGACAGGTGCGAAGCACTGGCATCGCCAAAAGGATGTTTTTTATGTTTTTGTTTCTGTGCCCCCAGTATTTATCCTCTGAACTGGATTTAGCCTTGCTTGAAGGTGATGGGCTTGTATTCTTGGTAGTCGCCGTTTTCGCTCACGAGGGCTTGGAATGAGGAAGTGAGGTGCTTTTGGAGGGCTTTGAAGGAGAGGAAAATCTCGATCATGCCTTCGCTCTCATCGGCTATTTCACCAGCCTGATACACGAAGAAGATACCGCGTTTGCGTGCATACACGTTGGCAGAAAGGCGTGTGGCCTTGTGAAGGGGCATACCTTCATCGTCGGCAAGCGACTCAATCTTATTATTCACAAGTGTGAGCAAGGCGTCTTCGGAGTTTGAGGCGAAGATGGAGTTGAACGAGAGCACCGACTGTCCGCGGCGGTTGTAGTTCACATAATAGATTTTCTCACGCTTTTTTCCGCTGTCATACGATGTGAGACTGATAGCCATCACCAAATAGCCTCGACTTGAGAATGTGGGATATATTTTCACGCCCTGCACATTGCCATATTTTTGCGTGATAGTTGGCTCCGTGTCGAGTGCCTTATAATCCACGCCGTTGGCATTGAACACCGGTGTTTTCAAAAACGCGTGAATGCCGCTTTGATAATTGGAGTGGCTTTGTGGGAATGCCTTGTCGGCGATGGCGGCAAAAATGGCATCTATATTCTTATTTCCGTTGATTTCAGTTGGGAGTTTGCTTTTAATGCGCTTGATACTGGCGTAGTAGGTCTGTGCGTCGTCGTCGTTGGCTGGTTCCTTCGACACAAAGTAAGCATTGTTTTCGCTAACTTCAAACTTGTCGGGCACGAAGGTGTCGGCAATGGTGTCGGCAGCGGCAATCAACTCGCTTCTACGGTCAAACAAGTCGCTTTTGCCGTCGGTATTGATATGGTTCACAATATACCAGAAGCCAGTAGCGACATCGAGAGCCACAAGCAAAGCAATGATAATGATATAGGTGCGCTTGGTCATAATCTTTATTCTTCGTTACAAACTATCCGCTCTATTGCCGATTTCACACTGTTCATAAGCCACATAGGGGTGGAAGTGGCACCGCAAATACCTATCGACTTCTTGCCGACAAGCCATTGGGGATTGATTTCCGATTCGTTGCTCACCAAATGCGAGTTGGGATTGGCATCAAGACATTCTCCGAAAAGAATCTTGCCGTTGCTGCTTTTGCTGCCGCACACGAAAAGGATGAGGTCGTGACGAGTGGCAAACTCACGGATTTGCGGTATGCGGTTAGCCACCGAGCGGCAAATGGTGTCGTAGCTCTTCAGTTCTGCCCCGTCAGTCATTCGCTGCTTCACCGCCTCGATAATCTTCTTCAGTTCCTGCACACTTTTGGTGGTTTGGCTGTAGAGATACACGTTGCGGCTAAAGTCTATCTTATCGATTTCGTTGACACTTTCAATCACGAGTGCCTTGCCCGAAGTCTGCCCCACCAGTCCGTTCACCTCTGCGTGACCACGCTTACCGTAAATCACAATTTGCGGTTCGTTTGGCTCGTCGTTGTAGGTGTGCTTGATGCGCTGCTGGAGTTTGAGCACCACAGGGCAAGTGGCATCAATGATTTTTATATTGTTGCGTCGGGCTATTTCGTAGGTTTCGGGCGGTTCGCCATGCGCACGAAGCAGCACATTCACATCGTGGAGTTCCTTCAGTTGCTCATGGGTGATGGTCTCCAACCCCTCTTGCTTGAGGCGCTCCACCTCGTTGCTATTGTGCACAATGTCGCCCAGGCAGTAGAGGTGGCCTGTGTCTGCCAACTGCTCTTCTGCCATATTGATGGCGCGCGTCACGCCAAAGCAAAATCCCGAATACTGGTCAATTTCGATAATAGCCATATTATTTCTCCTCACACAGATCTCACGGATCTCACAGATTTTAAAAAAGTCTAACAGGCTAAGAATATTTCGCCAAACGACAATAGTATCGTCTTAACTTCTTTAACTTCTTAACTCCTTAACTTCTTAAATAATTATTTTCCTTGCATGAATTGGTGGAAATAGTCAACCGCCCATGCTATTTGTTCTTCAGCCGTAGCGAATTTGCCGCTGTCCACCTCCACTGCATCGTCGGCTTTGCGAAGCGGACTTTCCTTGCGTGTGGTGTCGAGGTGGTCGCGCATCTTCACGTTGGCGATGATGTCGTCGAGCGTAACGCTGGTATCGCCTTTGGCGCGCATTTCGTCGAAGCGACGTTTGGCACGAATTTCAGGACTTGTGGTCACATAGAGTTTGATTTCGGCATCGGGAAGCACCACAGTGCCAATATCGCGGCCGTCCATCACCACGCCCTTGTTCTTGCCCATCTCCTGCTGGAGGCGCACCATGGCATGGCGCACCTCGGCAATGGCAGCCACAAGGCTCACATTATTCGACACCTCCAGGCCACGAATCTCATTCTCCACATTCTCACCGTTGAGATAGGTGATTTGCTTGCCGTCCTCAATCTTGAAACTGATGTTGATGTCGGGCAACATGGGAAGCAGTCGCTCCACATCCACCTTGCCATCGGTAATCAAACCGTGACGCAAGCAAAACAAAGCCACGCTGCGATACATGGCGCCAGTGTCGATATAAGTGTAACCCACGCTTTTGGCAAGTGCTTTTGCCATTGTGCTTTTGCCACTCGAAGAAGTTCCATCGATGGCAACGTTTATCTTTTTCTTATCCATTAATTTCTTTCGTCGTAAATATTCCACAAAGTTACGAATATTTTTTCAGAACTAACGAAGCCCACCACACGAATGAAATCACCAATTTTAAAATCACACACCCATCCACACGAACTGTTTAGAGTCAATTCGTGGAGTGCACCGTATTGTGGCGCAGTGTGTAGAGGGCATTTTAAAAACTGTAGGTGTCGCCTGCCTTGTATTCGGCAAGCAGCAAGCCGTGGTCGTCGGTGCAATGCGCATACACCTTCTCCTGCAGCTCCTGGTCGAGCGAGTTCCACACCACCGTACATTCGGGATAAGTCACCTTCTTCGCCTTCCCTGCCCTTTTCGACGCAATCTTAGAGGCAATCCTCTCCTTTTCAGAGATGGCCAAACCCGACCACCATTCTGCCAAATCATCTTTCGTCATCATTTCAAAAAATTATATTACTTCCCCACAAAAATACAAAATCCTCCCCAATTCCCATAAAAAGGCTACAAATATTTTTCCACCATTTGGCGAAGCATTTCGGTTGTGAGATTTGCAGGACCAACAGATTGTATCAGGAAGTATTCTGGCCTGTTTTTGCCAATCACGAATTTGCGTTCTTTGCCGTCGGTGGTGGCATATAAATGGAAGTTGCCTTTGTAGGTTTGCTCTACACTGACGGCTGAATACCTTTTCCCTCCAATTTCAAACCCAACTTTTCCACCTTCCTTTTCAGCAAACCCCCATAAGGCAAGGTGGCGATTGATAGTCGCTTCCACAGCGTGTAGCCAACGCTCCTGCACTCCATTTTTCTGAGCTATGACTCCAAAATCTTTCAGCGAACGCGCCACTGCTTGAATGATTGCATTTGGTCGACGAATGCCATTGTCTTTGGCAAACTGCAAGGCATCGTCGAGCGTGATGTCACGAAGTTTGGCACGAATATACATACAATGGTCGATGTCGGGCAGATAACCGCCTGCATCCACGACGTAGGTAAGGTCGTAGGCTGGAGAAATTCGCCACTCGCCCCTCTCGTTCATCACGAAAGAGAAGTTCTTTATATGGTCGTCGGTGTTGTTGGAAAGGATATTGAATACCATGCGGCGATACACCTCTTGGCTGTCGATTTCGGGAAGATGCAATTTGCGACACACCTCCAACAGTCCCTCATAACTGTTGGCACCAGGACTGATTGCAGCAAGCGTCTGCGTGTGAAGTTTTCTTTCACCATCACGGTCAAAGCGCTGAGTGATGAAATTTTTATTACCTTCCACCTCATAAAGCCCCGACGGCATCATAGTGATTCCTGCATTTATCGCCATCTCATAGTATGTCATTTCCAGTTCAGCAGAACTATATCGCGAATTACCAAACTTCAAAATGTAATACTCGTAATCCTTCAAACCTCCAATTTGCCCGCTTCGCACCTCGCCTGTGGCTTTATTGATAGCCACAATGGCTTTGGGTTGCCTACCGCCAGCGGAAGTTCCCACAATGAGCAACGATTGCATAGTGATAGACTCTTCCGGCATGATACGAGCATTCTCTCGCTCTACAAATATGCGATCTGCCAAATCCGACAAAGATTTTATATCAATTTTCTCCGTCTTGCCTCCCGACTGGGCAACCTCAGGCAAAAACTCCAACGCCCCCATTCCTCGCTTGCCGATGAACGAGAGTTTGTCTAATGGAGTGATGTCGGCATTGGAAATGTGGTTTTGTTGTCGCCACAACTCAAAAAGTTGATTGCCCCAAGCGTCAGGGAGCGAGTCGGCAACAAATGCTGGCAACTTCTGATATATCTTGGCATCTTCACCCCAAACTGGAATCAAAGCCCTTACACCATCTACTGGCGCAACGAGAGGGGAAACATCAATTCCCTTCTTCAAAAACGCTGGATTATAGGTGAAATACGACAATCTGCGTTTTTCGTCCCATGCTAAGCGACCTATTTCCTCGCCCCATAGCATCACTATCAATGTTTTCACCATAGTTCATTACTTTTTTGAGTGACGGATTCTTTGTGCTTTTTTCTCGTTTTTGCGCATCAGGTATGGCGATTCTGGCAATTCAGGCAACACATCGTCAAGCGCATTGATTTGCCCCACCACTTTCAACAAAAGAATGAAAGTGGATAATGAGATATTGCCAGCAGAACCATTCTCAAATTTATGAATGGTGGTCAAGCCTATGCCCGAACGCTCCGCAACCTCCTTTTGGGTAAGGTTGCACCGCATTCGGTAATCCTTAAACCGTTCGCCCAACCTGCGCACAAGTTCTGGGATTGTATATTCGTAAAGGTCAACCATATTCTTATATATCTATCAGTATATTACTATTTAATATCATTTTACAGCATATAATATCACAATAATGATATTTATAACTGCAAAAATAAACGATTTTTATGAAAATAACGAATGATTTTGCACTAAATGTTTGATTTTTACCTCGTTTTTAACGGATGGGGTGAAAATGTTGGGGGATTTTTGGGGATTTGTAGAGTTTGTTGCGTACCTTTGCAGTCATTTCGCTTGACTGGTAAATATGAAGCAGATTAAAGAGATATTGAAGATTGGGGTTCCTATTATGTTGGGGCAGGCTTGCGTGATTATCGTTGCCTTTGCCGACAACATCATGATTGGGTGGCACAATGTTGATGAACTGGCGGCTGCGTCGTTTGTGAATAATGTGTTGAACCTGGTTATTTTGATGGGGTTAGGATTCTCCACTGGTTTGACTCCTATGATTGGCGCTTTTAATGGTGTGAACGATGTGAAAAGCATCGGCTCCACCATGAAGAACGGCATTTTGGTGAACGGCGTCATTGGGCTTGTGAGCCTCGTGGTGCTGTCGGTCATCTATTGCTTTCTCGACCGTTTCGGTCAAGCACCTGAACTTCTGCCTCTTATACGCCCTTATTTTATCATCGTGGGCATTTCGTCGTTTTTTCAACTGGGTTTCAACGTGCTCAAGCAGTTTACCGACGGAATGCGTCAACCAGTGGTGTCGATGGTGTTTTTGATTATCGGCAATGTGGTCAACATATTCGGCAACTGGGTGCTGATTTACGGCAAACTCGGTTTCCCCGAATTGGGGCTGAACGGCGCAGGCCTCAGCACGCTGCTGGCACGAGCCTTGATGCTCGGCATGTTTGCGCTCTATGTGTTTAAGGGAAAGAAATTCCGCCAGCATGTGGCAGCGTTTAAGGCATCGCATTTGTCGAAAGGCAGAATGAAGCACATTTTCAGCCTCGGCTACCCTGTGGCTATACAGAACGGACTTGAAGCCTCCACATTCTCATTCTCAGCCATTATGATTGGTTGGCTGGGCGTGGTGGAACTTGCCGCCCACCAAGTGGTGACCACCATATCGCTGCTATTCTTCTTGCTGCTTCAGGGACTTTCGTTTGCCGTTTCCATTCTCGTGAGCAACTCCTACGGCAAAAAGGACTTTGATGGCGTGCGAAAATACACCAAGAAGGGTTTCTTGATGATGCTGACCATATCTGCCACGCTTTCCGCGTTGCTCTACATATTCCGATTCCCTGCCGCCGGCATTTTCACCGATTCGACTGAGGTGGCATCGATTGCGGTGTCGCTGTTCTTCCTGCTCTTCGCCTATCAGTTTGGCGACGGTTTGCAACTATGCTATTCCTGCGTGCTCAGAGGCATACAGGACGTGAAGCCCATCATGTACTGCGCCTTTATCAGTTACTATCTGGTGGCAATACCCTGCTCCTACTGCCTCGGCTTCAAAGCAGGCTTGGGCATTCATGGCATTTGGCTCGGCTTCCCGATTGGCCTCACCCTTGCCGGCATATTCTTCTACCTGCGCTACCGCTACGACATGCACCGAATGAGTAGCGGCGTGGCTATGAAATAGTCACTTCACCGCAAATGGCGCTCTGGAGATAAGTTTTCACCGTTTCGGGTGGCAAACCGAGGCCGAACAGATACATCAACTTGGTGATAGCCGCCTCGCTGGTGATGTCGTAACCGCTCACGGCACCAGCCTTGCTCAGACAGTTGCCCGTTTCGTAAAGCGGCTTCACTCCACCATTCACACACTGAGTGACATTGAGAATGACGATACCACGCTGATTGGCATCGCTGATGAGTTGTGTGAACCATGGTTCGCTTGGGCTGTTGCCTGCGCCGTATGTTTTCAGCACTATGCCCTTGATTTTTGGTGTGCGAAGCAGGTATTCAAGCGTTTCGGAAGTCATGCCTGGGTTAAGCTCAATAAACATCACATTAGGGTCCATCGCATAGCGTACTTTCAGCGGACGCTTCGACGGCAGACGATACAGTGCCTCCTCATGGAACTGTATTCCCAATCCTATCGTTGCCAGTTCAGGATAATTATTGCTTCGGAACGCATTGAAGTTATCGGCACTCATCTTCGTGCTTCTATTTCCGCGCCACAGATAGTTCTCGAAGAGGATTGCCACCTCCTGCACCATAGCATTGCCAGCCTTATCGGTAGCCGCAGCCACTTGCAGGGCGGTGATCAGGTTTTCCTCGCCATCGGTGCGCACCTCGCCGATAGGAAGTTGCGAGCCAGTGATAATCACAGGCTTACTCAAATTCTCCAGCATAAAACTCAGTGCCGAAGCCGTAAACGCCATCGTGTCGGTGCCATGAAGCACCACAAACCCATCATACTTATCGTAGTTGCATTCAATGGCTTGTGCAATGTCGCGCCAGTGCGTAGGATTCATGTTGCTGCTATCGATTGGCGGATTGAACTGAATGTTGTCGATGTCGTAGTCGAGCAACTTCACTTTAGGCACATTGTCCATCAAATGCGAGAAATCGAATGGGAGCAAAGTGCGTGTCACCGGATTCTCTATCATGCCGATAGTGCCACCAGTGTAGATGATGAGAATTTTAGGGCGATTTTTTTCCATGCACAAAAGTTTTTGAGAATTTGGCAAAATGATAAATTCTTTCGCAAAGATATACAAAAAATAGAGATTTCCAATAAAGAAAATCCCTATTTTTAAGTTTTCGGAATGGCAAAATGCCAATAGTGGTGCTTTATGCCGTTTATTTGGCGAAGGCTTTTGCGAAGAAGAGCATCTGGTAGTCGATGGCATTGGTCCAGTATTCCCAAGTGTGGGCGCCTGGGCGAATGGTGAAATCGTGGGGGATTTTTGCATCGAGCAGCGCTTTGTGCAAATTGCAGTTCACTTCGTAGAAAAAGTCGGAATAGCCATCGTCGATGATGATATTCTGCCCGGCTTTGAGCGTGGGCACAAGGTTGATTACGGCGTGCTCTGCCCATGTCTGCTTGTTGGTTTCGTATTTGCCGATGCGCAGGTCTATTTTCCACTTGTTGGGGAATTTGGTGATGTCAACACCACCGCTCATACTGCCGCACGAGCCAAACACGTCGGGGTGACGGAATGCGTTCCAGAGCGCACCATGTCCGCCCATACTCAAACCAGTGATAGCACGCATCTTAGGAGAGCGGAAAGTGCGATAGTGCGAATCCACGTATTCCACCAGTTCTTTGCTGATGAAGGTTTCGAACTGGAATTTCGGGTCGATGGGCGAATCAAAATACCAACTGTCTTGACCGTCGGGACACACAATCACCACGCCATATTTAGTGGCAATGGCTTCCATATTTTTCTTTGTGGGCCAGTCGCGATAACTGCCCCATGCACCGTGAAGCACATACACAGTGGGGAAACTGTCGGTGGGATTGTCGAAATGCTGATTTGGCAACACCACCACCGCCTTGATGCCACGGTTCATCTTCTGGCTCATCACTTCCACGGTGTCGGTTTGCACGTTCACCACCTTCACTTGGGTGGCTACGTTCTGCTGTGCGCACGCCAAAGTCATTGCTCCAGCAAACAGCACAAATAAATACGCAAATAATTTTCTTTTCATATTGTAAAGTTTTTTAGGGGGCGTGGGGAGAAATCGGAACTATCGTCTTAACTTCTTCAACTTCTTAACTCCTTAACTTCTAAAAATCTAATTTCTAACTTCTAACTTCTAATTTCTCCCCTATCTTTTTTTGGAGAAGAAATCGGTCATCAGGGCTGCACATTCTTCGGTGAGCACACCGCCTTCCACCAGTGTTTTTTTATGGAATGGCTTTTGGCAGAATGTGTGGTAGCCGCGTTTGGGGTCGGCACAGCCATACACGATACGAGAAATCTGGCTCCACCCCAATGCGCCAGCGCACATTAGGCAAGGCTCCACGGTCACGTAAAGCGTGCAGTCGGTGAGGTATTTACCACCGAGAAACGATGCCGCCGATGTGATGGCTTGCATCTCGGCATGGGCGGTGACATCGGTGAGGGTTTCGGTAAGGTTGTGCCCACGGGCTATGACGCGCCCACGGCACACAATCACCGCGCCGATAGGCACCTCATCGGCCTGCATGGCGGCTTCAGCCTCACGAAGCGCCATTCGCATATATTTCTCGTCGTCGGCTGTAATCATAAGCGCACTTTGGTTGGGTGATTGCCCACCAGCACCACATAGATGCCACGGTCGAGCGTAATCACCTCATCGCCATTGGTGGCACGGCGGAAGCAAAGGCGACCGTACATGTCAAACACGGTCACCATCTCGCCATGGGTATTGCCGTGGATATAGATAGATCCGTCGCGACCGTAAACCGTAGGCAAATCGAGGTCGTCGGTCACATTCTTCACTGCCGACGGTGCTATCACCACCTTGGTGGCTTCGGCATCGTTCATCATATTTGTAGGCACGATGTAGTATTCTGCTCCCTCGGCTGTGATAGGCACATAATAGAAGTCGGCAGCGGTGAGAGCAATCAGTTCGTCGCCCTTATAGATTTTGTATGCCAAATTGTTGCCCAAGGCAAAACGCATATAGTGGTCGTTGTATTTTTCCACTTCGCCAGTCATACTGATTGATACCTCCTCGCTTGGGTAGAGTGTGAAAGTGTTTTTATCACCCCAAACAGCATTGGCGGCATACTTTGCCACGGCATCGTCGTCGGGCACAATCACGTCAATGCCACTGAGACCGATAAAGATAGCCCATCCACTGGCTTCGGGAGCGGTGGGAGCGGCACAGTAGATTTCGAAAAGGTTGTGGCAGTTGTTGTAGCCGTAAGCGTCGATTCTCTTGGTGGTAGATGGCAGAAGCATGGTGTGGAGCATTGGACAAGACTGGAACGCGCCCCAACCAATGGTTTTCACACCCTCTGGCACAGCCACATTCACCACGTTAGTGCCAGCAAGCAGCATTTTCGACACATCTTTCAGATGCAGCGGCAGCGTGATGTTGGCAAGGTCGGTAGCATAGGCAAAAGCGCACTCGCCGATAGTGGTGACGGTGTTTGGCACCTGCACCTCGGTGGCTTTCGACTGGAAGAAGGCACTGTCGGCGATAGCGGTCACCTGATAGTTGGCACCGTCGTAGTACACTTGTTCGGGAATGATGTAAACGCCCTTGTAGGGATTGTTGGTAGCCTTTTCGGCTGGCACACGTGCCACAGCCACAGTGTTGGCACCGGTGGTGGTGTAGTAGAGGCCACCACATTCAAAAGTGGCTGCTTGGGTGCAAATGGCACTCAAAGCGGCTACTGTGAAAAATAAGTTTCTGACTTTCATGTTTTTGATATATAGAATAGTAAATTATTCGCGATAATACACACGTTTCACTCGTGGCGAGACGCTGGTGAGAATTTCGTAAGGAATGGTGCCACGCACTTCGCTCAGGGCTTCCACAGGAATGTGCTCGCCAAAAATTTCCACGATGTCGCCCACTTCGCATTGTGCATCGGTCACGTCAATCATCACAGCGTCCATACACACGTTGCCCACGGTCGGGCAGAGTGTGCCGTTCACCCACATGTTGGTGTGGCCGTTGCCGAAGTGGCGGTCGAAGCCGTCGGCATAGCCGATGGTGACGGTGGCGATGCGCGATGGGCGGTGAAGCACACCGTGGCGACCGTAGCCGATGGTGGTGCCTTCAGGCCACTCCTTGATGGAGATAACCACCGAATGGAGCGACGACACTGGCTTTAGGGCGTCTTCCGAGTGGTCGAACATCGTCTTAATGCCATACAGTCCGATGCCTATGCGCACCATGTCGAACTGCTTGTCGGGGAAGCGGACAATGCCTGTGGTGTTGAGGATATGGCGGATAATGTAGTGGCTGAATTCGGCTTGAATCATTGCCGTACATTCTTCAAAATATGCGAATTGCTGCATGGTGTAGGCATCTTGCGTTGGCTCATCGGCCACGCACAGGTGCGAGAACATGGAGGCTGGCTTGATTACGCTTTGGCTCTTGAGCAGTTTGATAAGCGCTGGTATCTGCTCCTTGGTGAAGCCGAGGCGGTGCATACCGGTGTCGAGTTTGATGTGCACAGGAAATTCGTGCGCACCGTATTTTGCACCCTCTTTGATGAGTTCGCTGCATTCTTCTATGCTGTAAACCTCAGGCTCAAGGTGGTGTGTAAACATTGCCTTGTAGTTCACCACCGATGGATTGAGCACGATAATCGGCATGGTGATACCTGCCTTGCGCAAGTCCACGCCCTCATCTTGCACTGCCACAGCCAGATAGTCGCAACCGGCATCTTGCAGCGTTTTGGCTATTTCGTAACTGCCTGCGCCGTAGCCGCTTGCCTTCACCATGCCCACAGCCTTGGTTTCGGGTTTGAGGAACGAGCGGAAGAATTTGAAGTTGTGCGCTAAGGCATTGAGGTCAACCTCTTCCACGGTTTGGTGCTGCTTGGCTTCGAGCAGGTTGAGAATTTGCTCAAACTCAAATTCGGGTGCGCCTTTCACCAATATGGTCTCGTCTTCGAAGTCGCCAGTAGATTTCTTGTCGAGAAATTCTGCCACGCTTGCGTAGAACTGCGCGTTGATGCTGGAGAAGTAGCGTCCGTAGCGGCACATGTCGGGACCAATGCCTATCAAGTGCTTGATATGCTTGCTTTTGAGCAACTCGCTCACACGGATATACAACTCGTCGGCGCTGAATGCCTCTGGCATCAGGTCGCTCAAAATCACGGTGTTGGACTGGTCAGGGTTGCTGCGGCGAATCATGAAGTCGAGCGCGGGAGTGAGCGAATTGTAGTCGCTGGTGTAGCCGTCGGCTATCACGGTGCAGTTGTTCACACCCTCTATCACATTGATGCGAGTGCCCACAGGGGTGAGGGTGGTCATGCGCTGTGCTATCACATCTTGCTTCACGCCCAGCACTATCATCACCACAAGGCAAGTGACCACATTCTCCAAATCGCGGTCGGCGGTAAACGGAACGGTGATGGTGTGCGCCTCGCCTTCGTATTTGTAGGTGATGCGGCTTTCTTTGGTGTCTTTTTCCACATTAGTCACCAGCACGGAACGTGACGCGTCGGTAGTGGACCACGCATATTCGTGCGCCACATCCACCTCAAGCAGTGGTCGAATGGTGGCGGTGACCAATGGGTCGTCGGCGCAATACACGATGCTCTCGCAACTGTTCAGAATCTTTGCCTTCTCCTGCGCCTTCTCGTCCATCGAGGCGAAGCCGTCGTTATGCTCGCTGCCGATGTTGGTGATTACGCCAATGGTGGGGCGAATCATGGCTTGCAGGTTGTCCATTTCACCGGTGGTGGAAATGCCGGCTTCGATAATGGCGAGCGTGGTGTTGGTGTCGATGTCCCACAGCGAGAGTGGCACGCCGATTTGCGAATTGTAACTGCGTGGCGAGCGCACAATCTTGTAGTCGTCGCTCAACAGCTGGTTGAGCCATTCCTTCACGGTGGTTTTGCCACGGCTGCCGGTGATGCCAATCACAGGAATATTGAAGCGACGGCGATGGCTCGTTGCCAAAGTCTGGAGCGCTTCGAGCGTGTCGGTCACCACCAAGAAGTTGGCGTCGCGCATTTCACGCATCACATTGTCGATGCGGTTCACCACAAAGTTTCTCACGCCCTTCTGATACAGAGGCGCGATATAGTTATGGCCGTCGTTGTTGGCAGTCTTGATGGCGAAGAATATGGTTTCTTCGGGGTTATTGAGCGAGCGAGAGTCGGTGAGCAGTTGGCTCACGGTGGCTGCCTCGTTGCTGATACTGTGGTAGTCAACACCCAGAATGTCGGCTATCTCTACGATTGAGTACTTCATCATTCAGAAATTAAATCGTTGATTTCTTTAATATTTGCAATATACGGATATTCCTTCACCAAGTTCGTCACCACGGCTTTGGTGTCGGCGTAGAATCGCTCCACTATTTCACGGTTTGCCGTCATGGGGCGATGAGTGAGACGCTTCATCACACGCTCGCATCGGGCGATGGCTTGCGTGGAGGCATCGTCGAAATACGCCGCCTGAAAACTCTGCCAAATGTAACTGATAGCCACATCGCTGGGGTGTACCATGTCGGCGGCATAGAAGCGATAGTCGCGCAAGTCGTCCATCACTATCTCGTAGGCAGGGAAATAAGCGGTGAAGTCGCGATACACACGGTTCACATTGGCAACAGCCACTCGCAGCGTGGCCTTGCTCAGCGAGTTCACCTCCAGTCCGTCGGCAATGTGACGGATAGGGCTAACCGTAAACAGAATGCGCAACTGCGGATTGAACTCGCGCAGCCGCTCCACCATGGCGGAGAGCACCTCGGTGATTTCATCTACACTCGCCATGCGGCGCGTGAAATTGTGCTGTGGCACCTTATGGCAGTTAGCCACCACCAGGTTCGTCTCCTTCAGGCGATACACCACGGCAGTACCCAGCGTCACCACAAGCGTGTGGCACGACTTCAGATGCTCATGCGCCTTCGCAATCTGCTCATTCATCAGCGTGAGCGTGGCTTCCTTATCGGCAAGCGAGTAGCGAGAGTGGAAATTGTAACTGTTCCACACACCGCTACCCTGAAACAGGTCGATACCGCGCTCCGGCACCGCGTTGATGATGCGATTCACACTCGAGGCAATGCTCATCGGATTGTAGAGCGTGCCAAAAGGATTCACATTCACATCAATCATGGCTTGGTGCAATTTACCGCCTATATTGTCGCTAAAGCACGAGCCAAGCATCATAAAGCGGTCGCTATGATGCATAATGCCCATATTGTCGGCAATGTGTATAGTGGTGCGAAAGTCCATTTTCTCGGTTTTGTACAGTTATTAACCTACAAAAATACACCTTTTTCTCCAAACACACACCTTTTTCTCCAAAAATACACCTTTTTCTCAAAATACACCTTTTTCTCGCAAGTAAAAACGTAAAAACGTAACCAAAGGGACGGTTCTTTTGGTTACCACTTGCTAAATATATAAAACACCCCCATCCTTCCACAAACCAAAAGAACCGTCCCTTTGGTTTGCTTTTTTTTTAGGAATCAGGAATTGTTATGTTAGAAATCACACGATTTGTTTGGAATGTTGTCTTTTAATTGATAAATTTGCTTGAGATTTAAAGACTAACACTATATGTCAAGAAAAAGCCGAGAAATCAGTCCTACTGGCGTGTACCACGTGATGCTGCGCGGCATCAATCGTGGCAGAATTTTTGACGACGAGCAAGACTGTCGCAAGTTTGTAAAAATCCTCCGTCAAGTCACACATCCCAAGGACAAAGACGATGCTCCGCTGCCACCATATTGCTCCATCTACGCCTACTGCCTGATGGATAACCACATTCACCTACTCATAGCAGAAGGCACAGAATCGCTGTCAAACACGATGAAACGCATAGGCGTGGCATACGTGAGCTACTACAACAAACGCAACGAGCGTCTGGGACCGCTCTTTCACGACCGCTTCCGCAGCGAGGCTGTGGCAGATGCTGGCTACTTTATCAATTTGCTGAGATATGTGCACTGCAATCCCGTAGAGGCGGGAATAGTTGAACACCCCTCTCAATATCAGTGGAGCAGCTGGCATGAGTATGATGGTTCTATAAAAACCAACTGCGTTTGCGACCACACATTACCATTTACAGGCATGAGCCGGGAAGATGTGTGCGAACTGGTGCTGAACGTGAGTGAAAAACAAAGCCCCCAACCCCGAATCAGTCAGCGTCGCTTAACCGACACCGAAGCCACAGAAATTCTGCAACGAATTTGTGGCGAAGAGCCTGTGCTGAATATGCCAAAAGAACGTCAAAAAAACGTGGTTGAAAACGCTTATGCAGCAGGCGTAGGTTTACGCCAATTATCAAGAATCACAAAAATAAGCTATGGAGCAATCGTTGTAATGCGTCGAAAATCATACAGCAAAACAAACAACAAACCAAAAGAACCGTCCCTTTGATTTTCCAAACTAACACCGATATTTCCCTAATTTTCAACTAATTAAATTATGTCGAACTCACGTTATAAAAATATTTATCTCCTCAAACCATATTGCCTGAGTATCCTGCTGATTATCGCATGTGCGATATCTGTCGGAGCAAAAACCACGACTTCAACATCAAATGGGTTCACGGTGACAGCCACCGACAATGTCACGCTCAACGGCCAAACAGGCATACTGTTCAAAATCAAGGTCATCGTCCCCGGACCGGATAATGCCGGCGCATGGATGATTCTCGACATCTGCAATATGCAGGGTAACCTTATTAAAGTCAACGGCAAAGATCTCAACACATTCGGCAGCATCGGGCTCCCGTACGAAAACAACAATTTTGACAATTGTGAATTGTTTATATCATACAGCGAGCTAAGCAAAGGAAACATCTCAAAGTCCTCACCTTTCAAATATTTCGTCACAGTACAATCGAAAAACAAGAACAAAAAAAACAGGCAACTGAAACAGTCAGGTTATTTCGAATGGAACGGGTCGTCTTCATCTCCCAAGCCGGCATCCAAGCCGGCATCCAAGCAGTCATCCAAGCCTGATAATCATAAGAATCAAAAATCGTGGGTGGAGAAATACGGCAACATAACGATACACCACACCCTGTTTGCCGACGGGACTGAAAACATCACCACCCAAAGCCCCTGCATATTCTGCCACGAATCGGGGCGGTGCCAGGTTTGTTACGGCACAGGCCAACAATACTGGCGTGGACTCCAATGCTTCCAACCTTGCCGCATGTGCGGCGGCAATGGAAAATGCACGCAATGCGGTGGCGGCAAAGTTTTTTCCACCACCATGTTCAGAAAACCGGATGGATTGTTCTACGACACCAAAGGTCGTATAATAACCCCCCGAAGAGAGATTAAAGGAAATAAACAAAACAGGGCATCATGCCCGGTGTGCGACGGGTTGGGATTTTACACCACAGCCATGTATGTCGATGACCCACACGGAGCATCAATCAATGTCATTTCACAGCACGAGCTTGGCCATCAGCATTTATCAGGAAGCGTATGCCGATATTGCGGAGAACACAGATACCACGTGCACGTCAAATGTTACAAATGCAATTAAAAGCCAGGAAACCACCGTGCAAAAAAATATTCGTGTGATTCGTGGTCACTTTATATTACTGAACAAAAGAAACCGCACCAAAGCAGCCGAATAACCCCATAACCGCAGCAAAGCTGCCTTATTGGTCTTGACATCCTTTTGCAAGTAGATTATCTTTGCGCAAAAATTTATGAATTAAAAATTTACAGCACTATGACAGCACACATTCTACACCCCACACGCTCCACGAGCGCCACTATAACCACTAACCACTAAACACTAACCACGCCGCAAGCGTTTATATTTCGCTTTTGGACCAAAAATGAGGATGTTTGCTTCCGATTTTGACCAAAATCCAGGTGTTTCAAGTGTTTCAGGTGTTTCACAAATGAAAAGGTTTTCGTTTTCGTTAAAATTGGTGTTTTCCTTCAGACCTGTCAGACCTGTCAGACCAGTCCGACTCTTCTTAAAAAAATTCCGTGGAATCTGTGATATCTGTGTGAGGCCAATCCACTTGTTGACTTGTTGACTTGTAGACCCCAAAAAATCCGTGGGATTTGTGAGATCCGTGTGAGGGCCAATCCACTCGCTGACCCCAAGATAAAGGTGTGGTTTGAGGGTGTTCGGACCACTATGATTGCAAAGGGACGGTTCTTCTATGTTGTAAACCAAGGGATTTTGGTAATTTAATATTTATTTAACATTTTGAAGAGCAATAGGATAGGTGTTTCCTTGTCCGCCTATCATGTTGCGTAACAGCGCAATAAGTTACCGTCCCGCACGTTTTGCACAGGAAGACGCGAGAGCGAAAAAACCTATTAGACAAACTTCTATAAGAGGTCGCAGCGCATGTCTGCGCCTCAATTTACTTCTTCAGAAATATAGGCAAGACGCAACAATCTTTTGAGAGATGTCACCCCCGCCGCTAATGTGGGGGCGCATCCAGTCTGTCCCTAGGAGTCGTCTTGATAGAGGTCGGCTAATAGGTGTGCTCTGCATTTGTCACATATTCCTTCTGTATGGTTCATATGTTCTCACGCATCTCTTCTGTATGGTTCATACGCCTTTCTCGTCTTGAGCACTGCGAATATGATGTTGGAGAGCTTTCTCGCTATTTTTATGATGGCCTTCTGTCCGGCCATGCGCCACCTGTACTCGGTGTACATCCTTCCCAGCTCCCGGTCGCGCACGATGAGCACCCACGAGGCCTCGACCAGTAGCGGGCCGATGTGCTTGTTGCCGCGGAAGGTCATCTCGCCGTGCGACACCCTCTCGCCGCTGCTGTGGCTCGTGGGCACGAGCCCGAGATAGGACGCGAACTGCCGCTCGTTGCCGAAACGGCCGATGTCGCACACCTCGGTGAGGATGGTCATCGCCACGGTGAGGCCGATGCCGGGGATCCCCATCAGCAGGGCGCAGTCCTCCCGGTAGCGGTCGGTCATGCTCAAGGCCCTGACCCTGCGGGTGGCCTCGAGCAGGTTGGCGCGCAGTGTCTCAACCTGCAACAGCAGCAGCTCGAGCGACCTCCGGGTGTCAGACAGCAGCCTCACGTCCTCCCTCAGCCAGGCGATGAACGCCCTCGACCAGTGCGTGCCCGACCTTGAGAAGCGCTCGGGCAACTCCACGCCGTTGCTGTGGAGCAGGTGCTTGATGCGCGTCTTGTAGCCGCCGACCTGTATCTGTATGGTCTTGCGGATGCGCAGCACGCCCCTGTCGTCAAGGTTGTCCTTCGGGCGCACATAGATTCCCCTGACCAGGCCGGCACGCAGCGCCCTCGCCAGCTTCTCGGCGTCGATGCGGTCGCTCTTCATCGTCAGCTCATACTGTGACGACGGAATGTCGGCGGCATGCGCCACCACACAGCTGATGCCCAGGTCCGAGAGCGCGTAATGGGTGGCAAAGCCGCTGAAGCCCGACTCGTACACCGCCCGGTAGTTCCCGTCCGGGTAATGTGACTTCAAAAATTTAAAGAGCGCCTTGGCGTCTGCCGCGGTGGAGAGGCGTTCGGTGTAGCCACTCTCTGTGATCACGGCAACCTGCCAGTTTTTCTTGTGGACATCAATCCCGATGTAGATGTTTTGTCCTTTGAAAGTTTTTTTGTTTCTTTGCATTGTTGGAATGGTTTTGGTGGTTAATATTTATTTTTTTTCAAAATTACCAAAAATTTCGTTCCAACATTTTTTTTATTATGAATAACACACCGGGGAACGCCCAGCGGCAAGGGGCAGAGCCCCGTCGAGCGTCCACACTCAACGCCTTCTCCAACCCCAAACCACATTTCCACTGCAAACATAGTAACTTTTGGTTACCACTTACTAAATATATAAAGCACCCATCCTTCCACAGACAAGAACCGCCCCTTTGGTTTGTTCGTTATAATCCACTAAATTACAAGACACGATGAAACGCATATTAAACATTATTATATTGTCTTTGATGTTGCTTCAAGTGAGTGCAGGCAACAGCCCTATCAACTATCGTAAGAACAAGGACGTGGCTAATCTTTATAACAAGGCTATTGATTATGTGATAGCACAGTTAGATGTCAAGGAGAGCGAAGTTTACATTTTAAATGGTCTAAACTTCATGAGTTGGCACCCCAACAATACTTCCACATTTCAAAATGACTCGATAATAAAAATCATCACTTATGTTATAGCATCGCAAGAATTAAGAGAGGCTTGCGATAATGGGGGGGATGAAGTGATCATACCCTATAAATTCAAACGCGGAGCAAAAAAAAGAGAGGTTGAAAAGAAAAAATCGACAGTGAAATACTTTCTGTCTTTTTCTAAAATCAGTAGTGGTCTGTTTGATGTTGCAATCCACCGCAATGGTGGAAAACCAACAAAGGATCCCACTTCTTGGATGATTGTTGAAAGTCCTAATTTTTGGTATTTGGGAGGGTATATTTTTGAATGCAATTCTTCATTGAGTGATTTTGTCAATGTTTATAGCGATTTCAGATACGATCCCAAAGATTTCGTGGATGATGATACCAATGAAAAATAGCCCATATAAACCAAAGGCAAACCAAAGGGACGGTTCTTTTGGTTACCACTTGCTAAATATATAGAGCACCCCATCCTTCCACAAACCAAAAACCGCCCCTTTGATTTTATTTTTTGTTATTTCTGAATATAAATATTATGTCAATATATTTAAGTAAGAAACGAACCTTTTTACAAAGCCCTGTGGTAATAGCTTTGATTCTATGTTTCACATTCGGCTACTTCATAAATTTACTTTTAATTGAGTGGGGTGGCTGGGATTTACACAGAAATCAAAGAAAATTTTCTGTGCATTATTCTATTGACTCCAAAAATCCAAGAGCAATTTTTAATCAAATCCTAATCAAAAACTATAATGAGAATCAATCTTTAATACAGAAATATTATCATACCGATACGGTGGTGTCACCATTTATTCTGCAAGATAAAATGTATGATAATAAATATAAATCACAATATTATAATTCAAGATATGATGAAATGATTGATGTGACTTTGGTTTTAATTGATGGCTCTAATGCTGATATATGTATCGAATACTATCCAAAACATTTTCCTTGTAGTGGTATGGAAAAGTATAATTGTGCACGAGACTTTGTGAATGAAGCCTTGAATAAAAACCACATACAATTTGGAGACATCAACATTATTCCTATTCTCGGTCTATACTGGCAATTTTGGTATATTGATTATTGGTATTTGTTTTGGGGCGTATTTGTTTTTCTCCTTATAATAATTGTATTATGGGTGATATATATAGTCATAAGCAAGCGAAGAACCTAAGGAATTTAATGGAGGGAATTATTTGGGATTTGTTTGGAGCGTTGGAATTTAATTGATACATTTGCAGCGAATAAAAAACACGAAAAAATATGTTGAAAAAAAGCCTTTTATCTAAAGAATGTCGAGAAACCAGTCTCGCTGGCGTGCACCATGTAGTTTTGCGCGGTTTCAATTATGAAAGAGTATTTAACGACGAGCAGGACCGCCGTAAGTTTTTGGAAATCCTCCGCCAAATCACTCACCCAATGGACGAAAATGGTGCTCCGCTGCCGCCATATTGCACCATCTACGCCTACTGCCTGATGACGAACCACATCCACATACTCTTAGCCGAGGGCACAGAACAGATGTCTGACACGGTGGAACGCATAAGTGAAGCATACATCAACTATTACAACAATCGCTACGAGCGTCAAGACCCACTATTTACCGAACGTTTACACAGCAGAATCGTGGACAACGTAGGCTACTTTCTCATTGCGCTGAGATACATACACCAGAACCCCGTTAAGGCAGGAATGGTTGAACGCCCCTCTCTATTCCAGTGGAGCAGTTTCCGCGAGTACGACGGCTCGATAGATACCGATTGCATTTGCAGCCACACGCTGCCGTTTGCACACATGGGCAAGAAGGAAGTGTGCGAACTGGTGGTGAGCGTGAGCAAAAAGCGCAAACATAAAAAACGCACACAGAGAACTCGCAGCAATTTGTTATAAATCAAACAATAAAGCAAAACACAAACCAAAAGAACCGTCCCTTTGGTGCGTGGATAATGCGAATTGTGGGGGATTGGTTTGGATTGTTGAGATTTAATTGATAAATTTGCTTGGGGTAGCCGATTGTGTGATAGGGCTACCGCAGTGATGATTAATTAACTTGTAAAAACGAATAATACATTGATGAGAAAAACGGTATTTATCACAGGAGCCACAAGCGGCATCGGCGAGGCTTGCGCTCGCAAGTTTGCACAAGGTGGCTACAATCTGATTATCACGGCACGCCGCGCAGAGAAGTTGGCTGAAATCAAGGCACAACTTGAGGCAGAGGGCGCGAAGGTGAAAACGCTTACATTCGACGTTCGCGACGCTCAAGCGGCACAGGCTGCGGTGGAGTCGCTCGATGAGGAATGGCAGAAAATCGACGTGCTGATCAACAACGCCGGACTCGCACTTGGTCTTGACAAAGAATACGAAGGCGACCCTGAGGACTGGAACACAATGATCGACACCAACATCAAGGGACTCCTGACCATGACGCGCCTGATAGTGCCCGGCATGGTGAAGCGAAACGAGGGGCATGTGATAAATGTGGGCAGCGTGGCTGGCGATGCCGCCTACGCCAAGGGCAATGTGTATTGCGGCACAAAAGCGGCTGTGAAGGCGATTACCGACGGCTTGCGCATCGACGTGGCTGAAACGGCTGTGCGTGTCACCAACCTGAAACCCGGACTGGTGGAAACCAACTTCAGCAACGTGCGTTTCCACGGCGACAACGAGCGTGCCGAAAACGTGTATAAAGGCATCACTCCACTCACAGGTGCCGACATCGCCGACGTGGCATTCTACGCAGCCTCAGCCCCCAAACACGTGCAAATAGCCGAAGTGCTCATCCTTGCCACCCACCAAGCCAACGGCTCCACCATCCACCGACAATAAGAAATTAGAAATTAGAAATTAGAAATTAGAAATTAGAAGTTAGAAGTTAGAAGTTAGAAATTAGAAGTTAGAAATTAGAAGTTAGAAATTAGAAATTAGAAGTTAGAAATTAGAAAAAAACACCATCAAAGGGACGGCTTTGATGGTGTTTTGTTTGTGATATAAGATGATGATGAGGGGGTCAGTGGAGGAGTTCACCGAGGCTGGTGGTGAGGTTGAGCATGAAGGTGGTGGCACCGGTATGGGGTTGGGCGAATGCCACGCCGAAGCCGAACGATTTCACTTTCATGCCGGCTCCCAACGATAGGCCAGAGAGGAAATTGCGCTGATATGTGCTCATATCGGTGCGCACTTTGTGGTTGTAGCCAAGGCCGATATACATATTGTCGCTGGGCAGAAATTCCAGACCGAGCACAAGGTGACGCATGAAGTTGGAGCCGAAACTCTCTTTCTTCACCAGGTCGCTGTTGGTGTTGTTCTTGTCCTCTGGTTCGTAATATGGCAGACTCCATTTGCGCAGGTTGTAGGCGGTGATGGAGAGGCGGAATGGCGAGGTGCCAAACCTCTGCGAATAGCCCAGTTGAATATCCCATGGCAAGCGGTCTTTGGCATCGGTGGTGCCGTTGAACTTCTTCACCTGGCCACCAAGGTTCTTCGCCACCACAGAGAGCGACAATTCGTTGTCGGGGTTGTAGATGTTCACACCCAAGTCGGCGGCGATGGCTCCAGCCGAGAAATCGCCATATTTTGAATACAAATATTTCAAAGTGATACCGCCGCGAATGTTGGTGGCGATGTCGTGTGAATAAGTCACGTTGAAATTAATGTCGCTGGCATTGAATTTGCCAAGGATTGAACCTTGAGCATCAGTTTCGGTCATGCTGCCGTAGCCATAGTATTGAAGCCCCACAGCAAATGCGCTATGTTCGGTAAGTCCCTGGCCATATCTCACGCCAGTGAAATTGGTGGAGCCGATGTATTTCATATAGTTCACGCCCACTTGGTGGTCAAATTCCGGTCCCAGAAGCGCAGGGTTTTGCTCCACAAGGTTGATGTCGTCGTCGATAATGGTGAGGTTGTGTCCGCCAAGCCCATACACATGCGACGACGGGCTCACGTTGAGAAATTCGTAAGCCGTGGTGCCGTCTTGCGCCCACGCCGCAAAGCTCACAGCCCATGCGGCAAGCAGGCAGATATAGCGATGAATGGATAATTTCATACTTTAATATTAACGCGTTATAAGTCTATTAACGCGCACACCCCTTGAAATCGTATATCCTTTTAATTTTTTTTTACAACATTCGGTGAATTTTGCCCAATCTGTAAAAATAAATGAAACAATATTAATCATTTTCAAATTTGACCTTTCGAGTATTGAAATTTGCGAAAACGAAATTATATTTGCAATGCTTTTAACAGGAAAAGCACTGCTTTACTTCTCGTTCAAGACACTATTTATTTGTAAATCACAATGATGCGACAATACAAACATATTTTACCACTCTTCGTGTTATCGGCACTCATTCTTTCCGCTATCGAGGCCACAGCGCAAACGCGCCCTCGTGCCAGCCGAATTGGTGTAGTGAATCCTATGTCGCCCGACCACACCTCATACCTCGAATTTTACGAATTTGAGCAAGTTGATGTGCAACCATCATTCCCTGGTGGCGAACGTGGTCTTGTGAATTTCGTAAACAACACTCGCGAATATCCCTACAACGAATACGTGGCACGCCAGCAAGGCCGCGTGCTTTGCAGCTTCATCATCCTCACCGACGGACAAGTGTCGCACGTGAAAGTGCTCCGCAGCTCCGGTCACGAGGCTCTCGACAACGAAGCCGTGCGTGTAATCAAAAAAATGCCCCGATGGGAAGCCGGAAAAATGTGGAACACAAAAGTGAACGTGCGCTGCATCCTCCCCATCGCATTCCGACTATAGCAAACTATATACAAGAGACAAGATATATTTAACCCCCAAATGAAAGTTAAATAGGAGTTGTGCCACGATGTGAATCGCAGCACAATTTTTTTATCCCCCCACCTAACAAAATGTTTATTTGAGGAATTTTTATGGTTCAGTGGATAAATACTGGGGGCACAAAAACAAAAACATAAAAAACACTCGCCTTCGGCGAAAAACCAAACCCGGTAGGGACGTGATACTTCACGTCCGCCCATAATCGCAATATCACATTGGATATCAACCATTTGACGCGGACGCGATGGTGGTGAAGTAAAGAGATTTTTCAGCATAATATGGGGATATGCCTTTGGGGTGTTTTTCGGGCGCAACGAGCAAGGTGGCAATGCTTTGCGACAACGCATCGGAAACATGCCGAAGACATGTCCCTACGTTATGGCGTTATCTTTTTGGCGCTTCGTTATTCGGGGTCGTCGAGGCGGAAGATGGTGAAGTTTACTTTGCCGTAGATGCGGTGCTGATAGAAGTGGGGCAAGTGGCTGAAGTCGTAAGCCTTGCTGTGCTCAATCACGAAGATGGTGTCGGGTTTGAGCATTTGGGAGTTGAGCACCAGTTCGGGAATGGTGGCGAAGTCGGGCAAATCGTATGGTGGGTCGGCAAAGATGATGTCGAACTTCGTGCCGCACGTTTCCACAAATTTCAGCGCATCGCCCTTCACCTGAATGAGGTTGGGGTCGTGGAGTTGTTCTTTCACCTTGCGAATGAAATTGTATTGCGTAGCCGCCTTCTCCACGCTGGTCACTTGGGTGCAACCGCGTGAAAGCAGTTCGAAACTGATGGCACCAGTGCCCGAAAAAAGGTCGAGAGCAGTGAGTCCTTCAAAATCCACCCAGTTGCCAAGCACATTGAAAATGTTTTCGCGCGCCATGTCAGTAGTGGGGCGAGCGGTGATGTTTGTAGGCACTTGAAAACGGCGACGGCCGTATTTTCCGCTGATTATTCGCATAGGGCTAAAAGAATGAGTTCAAGTGGCGCCTTGACCGCGTCTTGCCCAATGCGCAGGGCTGCCGCGGGGAAAATGGAAGGCATCACATAGTTAATGTATTTTCGGAGAGTGGGGATAGCGGCATCGCGAAGCGGCTTTCCACCAGTCACAAAAAGTTCGTTTTTATTGGCATCAAGTCCAAAACTCTGCCATGCGTTGAGCGCATAGTAGATGGCGTTGGCCGCATCGGTGCATGGGAAGGAGTTTGCCATCACCAAGGCACGGTCGCGCACGATGAGCAGGTCGATGCGCTCGGGGTGCAGATTGAGGTGCATACACGCCCCTGTGCGGTGCTCGTCCTGGTGCTTGAAGTGCTCCATCAGTGGATAGAGGTGGTGCACCACAGGCGGCATATTGAAGGTGCGCTGCAAGAATCCGAGCAGTCCCTTCGGCATTTCGTAGGCAATATGCACACCGCAGCGTGGAAGCGCACAGAGGACGAAATCGCCTTCCATATCGGGAAACATCGCCTCGAAGGCATCTTGCGCATCGAGTTCATCGGCGAACGCCTCCGGCAAAATCATGAAGTGCTGGCTTTCGACCATGATGCGCACTTTCTTGTAATCGTTGAGCAGCACGGGATTGTCGTAGATGGCATTTTCCGCAGCCTTCAGATAGCTGCCACAGCTGAGGTCGAGAGGCAATGTGCCCGTAATCAGCGAGTTTTCCTCGTCGATGTCGTGAAGCGTGTATTGCACTTCGCTGGGGCCAAACGCCAGTTGAAGCGTCCAGTATTCGGGGTGCTGTATGTCGATATTTGCTGTGGTGCTGGAAAGATTACTCATAATTTCATAAACAGTGCTTTTGCAAAATTAGCAAAATTCTCACTTATGTCAAAATCGGATTTACGCACTTCCGCGTCAAAATTCTCATATCCAGCACAATTATCGCCAAGCGAAAATGCAAAGCGGCACGGCGCAACACCACGGAGCGCGGAGTAAAAAAAAGGTGGATATGCTTGGTAGTGTAGTGGGTTTGCTGTAATTTTGCATAGGATTTATCCGATATACAATCTATATATGATAGAACGACACGTGATTATCGACAATGTGGACCCCGTGGTTTTCTATGGGGTAAACAATTGCAACATACAACTTATCCGCAACCTCTTTCCAAAGTTGCGCATGGCGGCTCGTGGCAATGTGATTAAAGTGATTGGCGACGAGGAGGAAACGGCACTCTTCGAGCAGAAAGTGAAAGAACTTGCCGACTTCTGCAACCACTACAATCAACTCAACGAGGAAGTGATCATCGACACCATCAAGGGCACTCCGCCCAAGGAACTGAAGATGGACGATGCCATCATCTTCGGTGTGAACGGCAAGCCTATCAAGGCACGCACGCCCAATCAGCAGCTGCTGGTGAAAACCTTCACCGAAAACGACCTCACCTTCGCACTCGGTCCTGCCGGCACCGGTAAAACCTACCTGGCGGTGGCTATGGCTGTGCGCGCGCTGAAAAATCGCGAGGTGCGCAAAATCATCCTCTCACGCCCTGCCGTGGAAGCCGGCGAAAAACTCGGTTTCCTGCCCGGCGACATGAAGGACAAAATCGACCCCTATCTCCAGCCGCTTTACGATGCACTCGAAGACATGATTCCGAACGCCAAGTTGAAGGAATATATGGAAACGAAGGTGATTCAAATCGCCCCCTTGGCATTTATGCGTGGCCGCACGCTCAACGACGCCATCGTGGTGCTCGACGAGGCGCAAAACACCACCACCCACCAAATCAAGATGTTTCTCACACGCCTCGGCATGGGCAGCAAGATGATTGTGACTGGCGACGTGACGCAAATCGACTTGCCTCGCACCACCGCTTCGGGTTTGATTCAGGCGCTGAAGATTTTGCGCAACGTGAAAGGCATCGGCAGGGTGGAATTTGAGAAAAAAGACATCGTGCGCCACCACTTGGTGCAGCGCATCGTGGAGGCTTACGAACGCCACGACGAGGAAGAGCGAGCCACCCCACCCCAACAACAACAATGAAAACTTCTATTCAAAACATATAAAATATCAAATCAATGGCTAAAACTTTAGTTCGCACCGACTTCAACTTCGAAGGTCAAACAAATGTGTATCATGGTAAAGTGCGCGATGTTTACAGCATCGGCAACGACATTCTCGTGATGGTGGCAACCGACCGTATTTCGGCTTTCGACGTAATCCTTCCAAAGGGTATTCCCTCAAAAGGACAAGTTCTTAACCAGATAGCGGCATCGTTTCTCGATGCCACTGCCGACATCGTTCCTAACTGGAAACTCGCTACACCCGACCCAATGGTGACCGTGGGCAAGAAGTGCGAAGGGTTTGCCGTTGAAATGATTATCCGTGGCTACCTCACCGGTAGCGCATGGCGTGCCTACAAGGAAGGCTGCCGTGAAATTTGCGGCGTGAAACTCCCCGACGGTATGCGCGAAAACGAGCGTTTCCCAGAACCAATCATCACCCCAACCACCAAGGCTGCGGAAGGACACGATGAGGACATTTCTCGCGAAGAAATCATTGCCAAGGGCATCGTGAGCAAAGAAGACTACGAGCAGGTGGAGAAATACACCCGCGCCCTGTTTGCACGCGGTACCGAAATCGCAGCAAGCAAGGGTCTTATCCTCGTCGACACCAAGTATGAGTTTGGCAAGGCCGATGGCAAGGTGATTTTGATGGACGAAATCCACACCCCCGACAGCAGCCGCTACTTCTATGCCGATGGCTATCAGGAAAAATTCGAGAAAGGCGAGCCACAGAAGCAGTTGAGCAAGGAATTTGTTCGTCAATGGCTTATCGAAAACGGATTCATGGGCAAGGAAGGTCAGCAAGTGCCTGAAATGACCGATGAATACTGCGAAACCGTATCGCAACGCTACATCGAGCTCTACGAAGACATCACTGGCAAAAAGTTCGTGCCTTGCGCCGACGAAGACCTCGCCGCCCGCATCGAAAAGAACGTAAGCGAATATCTCAAGACACTGTAATTCTTTTTCAGAAGATTTTTTTCAGAAGTTAAGGAGATTTTTTCAGAAGTTAAGGAGTTAAGAAGTTAAAGAAGTTAAGACGATTGCTTCGGCTTCCTCGAAATTTCGATAACTCGATAACTCGAAATTTCGATATTTCGAAGATTCGAAGGCTCGAAAACTCGTTGACCCATTGACTCGTAGACTCAAAAAAAGACGTGAATAAAGTAGAACAAATAAAGCCCTATAGCGAAGCCGACGGCAAGACCGAGCAGGTGAAAGCCATGTTCGACGCCATTGCCCCAGCCTACGACTTCATGAACCGCGCCATGACGCTTGGCATCGACAAGTGGTGGCGCAAGGTGGCACGCAAGAAAGTGGCGACCGTGGCCCCCAAGCGACTGCTCGACGTGGCTACCGGCACTGGCGACTTTGCCATCCAACTCCACAACCACTTGCACTGCACCGTGAAGGGCATCGACTTGAGCAACGGTATGCTGGAGGTGGCACGCAAGAAGGTGGCCGATAAGGGACTTCAAGAGCAAATCACCTTCGAGCAAGGCGACTGCCTGAAGATGCGCTTCAGCAGCGAGAGTTTCGATGCCGTGACCGTGGCTTTCGGTGTGCGCAATTTCGAGCACATCGACCGTGGCTACGAGGAAATGTACCGCGTGCTCAAGCCTGGTGGCATGTTGTGCGTGCTGGAACTGTCCACACCGCAAAACCGCTTCATTCGCTTCTTCTACGACCTCTACGCCATGCACATCATTCCGTTTGTGGGTTCGCTGAAAAGTGGCGACAAAAGCGCCTACCGCTACCTGCCCGAAAGCATCGCAGCCGTGCCGCAAGGCGAGCAGATGCTCGAAATCATGCGTTCGTCAGGTTTCAAGCACTGCAAGGTGCACCGCCTCACCCTCGGTGTGTGCAGCATCTACACCGGCATCAAATTATAGCATTACGAAAAAAATCCGCTATATCGTTCCCCAAAAGGCAAATTCAAGCCCTTTGGGGAATTTTTATTTAAAATATGTGTTGCTCGTATCGCTAAAATGATTACTTTTGTGATAAGAATTATCAAACATACAATTATAGGTTAATTAATTATGGGAGCAATTAAAACTATCGGCATTCTCACTTCAGGAGGCGACGCTCCAGGTATGAATGCCGCAATTCGTTCAGTCACTCGTTCGGCAATTTACAACGGATTCAATGTGAAAGGCATTTACCGTGGCTACAAGGGACTTATCGACGACGAAATTGTAGATTTCAAAACTCAAAACGTATCAAATATTATCCAACAGGGTGGCACTATCCTGAAAACTGCACGATGCAAGGAATTTACCACCGAGGAAGGCCGCGCCCGCGCTTTCGACGTGATTAAGAAGCACGGCATCGATGCATTGGTGGTGATTGGTGGCGACGGTTCGCTCACTGGTGCACGCCAATTTGCCAGTGAATTCGACTTCCCAATCATCGGCTTGCCAGGCACTATCGACAACGACCTCTACGGCACCGACCACACCATCGGCTACGACACCGCCCTCAACACCATCATGTGGTGTGTGGACCGTATTCGCGACACTGCCACCTCGCACGAGCGTCTGTTCTTCATTGAAGTGATGGGCCGCAACGCTGGCTTCCTTGCCCTCAACGGTGCAATCGCCAGTGGTGCCGAGGCTGCCATCATTCCAGAAATCTCCACCGAGGTCGACCAGTTGGCTGAACTGATTCAAAACGGCTTCCGCAAGAGCAAAAACTCATCAATCGTGCTCGTGGCTGAAAGCCCCGTGACCGGTGGCGCAATGGGACTGGCAGAGCGTGTGCGCAAGGAGTTCCCTGAATACGATGTGCGTGTCACCATTCTCGGTCACCTCCAGCGTGGTGGTTCGCCAACAGCGCAAGACCGCATTCTCGCATCACGCATGGGTGCGGCGGCAGTAGATGCGTTGCTCGAAGGCCAACGCAATGTGATGATTGGCGACGACAATGAGGAAATTGTGTATGTTCCATTCAGCAAGGCTATCAAAAACAACAAGCCTATCGACCGCGAACTGCTCAACACACTCCGCCGCCTTTCTATCTAACCCACCGCCGACGGATTACGAAAGAAAATAATCATTTATCATCATATCACTCAACTGGTCTGTGGGAGCGACACCACATTTCGCACCCGACCAGATGAGTGATTTAGCCAACAAATAGTATTATGAAATACAATTTTAAAGAAAAACAAGCCATTGTATCGGTAGTCATGGCTATGGCACAAGCCGATGGCGTAATCGACCCTAACGAACTCGCATATTTTGAACAGTTGCAAGAGTTGCTCCGCATCTCCGATGAAGAGTTGTGCGACGTGACTGCCACCATCGACAACGACTTCTCGCTCTTAGGGCTTATCGTGCTCTCGAAAATGGAAAATCAGAAAAAAGCCGATGTGAAGAAAATGCTGCTGCAAATGATGACCAGCGATTGCGACCTCAATGAGAAGGAACTCACGCTTTTCAACTTTGTTTGCCGTGTCACTGGCATGGACGCAGCCACCGACAGCCTTCTCGGCAGTGGCGAACTCGACTACGACCCTACACGCATCCTCACAGCCGACGCTATCAAGAAAATCAAAAGCGCAGAAAAACACCTGCTCGGTGAAGGGAAAAAATAACACACTCACTTTTAACATACACCCCCATATTCAATTCAAACAACAAAACTAAATGAAATGAAAGCGAATCGACGACTGTTAACTATGATTTTGGCAAGTGCCTTGACCTTCGGCATCGCTAATGCTAAAAACGACGAATATAAGCACGACAACTGCTACAACTATATGCGTGGCTTGGAAGCCGTGCAGAACGAAGACAACGACGAAGCCATCAAGTATCTGAAGGCAGAAGTGGAACAGCACCCCAACTGCGACCGTGCATACCAGCAGCTGGCTGTAATCTACGGCAATCAAGGGGAGAATGGTGATGCGCTCACTTACATCGACCTCGCCATCAAGCACTGCCCCAAAAAGGACACTTATAACCAATCATACAACCATTATGTGAAAGCAAAAATCATAGAGAATCTTGGTGATATTGAAAATGCCGAGGCAGAATACAACAAGTCGATTAAGCTCGATCCGGAAAATTATGATCGCTATGTATCAAGAGGTGATTTCTACTACAACCGACAGCTGTTTGAGACAGCTGCTGCCGACTATAAGAAGGCTACTGAGCTACAACCCGGATTGGCTATAAGCTTCACCCGCATGGGAATGTGTATGGAGGCTTTGGATAGAATACAAGAGGCATACGACTGCTACGACTACGCCTTGAAACTGTCGCCTGGCGACAACACCGTTATCGCCTACAAAGGTGATGCCCTACTCAAACTCAAAAAATACAACGATGCGATCAACTGCTACATCGAAGCCATCAGCGGTGACAACAACAATGAAGCCGCCCTCAATGGCTTGGAAAGTGCCATTGAAGAAGCGCCCGATGCTCTAATTGCCAAGTTGAGAGCGCAGCGCATCAAAAACCCGAAAGAAGAAATATGGACAGTGATTTTGGCCACCACTCTAAAAATCAACAAAGAATACGATGAGGCCATCGCTCTGTTTAAAGAACTACAGAAAGACGACCAAAGCACTGACTATTATTCTTCGATTGCAGAATGCTACCAATTGGCGGGCAACTATCCTCTGGCAATCAAATACATTGAGAAGGCGATTGAAAACGACCCCGAAAACTACGAACATGTGTTCAACAAGGCTAACTACCTCTACTATATGGGGCAATACGATAAAGCCATCGAGGCAGCGAATATGTGCATTGAGGAATACCCTGACAAAGGTGCTTTCTTTGCTTTCAGAAGTATGCTCCAAATGTGCAAAAAGAACTACGAAAAGGCGTATGCCGATGTAAACACAGCCATCAACTTGGGCGAAGACGACACCGACAGCCGTTTTCTCAGGGCAAGAACCCTGCTTTTCTTGGGCAGAAACGACGAGGCGATGGCTGACTTGAATGTGGTGCTTGCCGACACCGCCGACGCTTACCACCACGCGTTTGCCGAGTTTTTCATGGGCAATAAGGAAGCGGCGCTTCAGCAGTTCGACACATTGGCGAGCAAAAGTTCCGACGATACATATAAGCTCTACAACCTGGCGTGCGCCTACGCTATGATGAACGAAAAAGACAAGGCGCTAAGACTGCTTAAGCAATGTTTTGAAACTGGCTTCTACGCTTTCACCCAGGCGAGAAACGATGTGGACTTCGACAACATTCGCGAAACTCCCGAATTTAATGCGCTAATCACCAAATACGAGGAGCGACTACAAAAAAAGTTGGAGAGTATGAAAGATGATGAAGATGCCGACCAATACGAGGAAGTGACCTGTGAGGTGCCTTACACCAAGAAAGGCGGCATCACACAGGTAAAATGCGAAGTGAATGGACTGCCACTCCACTTCATCTTCGACACGGGCGCATCTACCATCTCCATCAGTTCGATAGAGGCACTGTTTATGCTTAAAAACGAATATCTCAGCGAAAAGGACATCGTGGGCTCGTCGTACTACTCCGACGCTAACGGCGAAATCAGCGAAGGCACCGTCATCAACCTCAAAGAGGTGAAAATTGGCGACGCCATTATCCACAACGTGCGAGCATCGGTGGTGCACAACCAAAAGGCTCCGCTGCTGCTGGGACAAAGCGCATTCCAAAAGTTCGGAAAAATGGAAATCGACAACGATAAGAAAGTCGTGACCATCACTTACAAAAAGAAGAAATAAACTATCACTCTAAATATGAAACGATTAACACTTATTTTAGCACTCATTGCTTCATTCACTGCGGCATTTGCCCAAAAGCACATCACCGACTCGCTGATGATCAACGGACAAATGCGCACCTACACTATGTTCTTGCCTGAGGGCATTCAGAAAGATGCCCCACTGGTGGTGTTTATGCACGGCTACAGCAAGAAGAAGGTGAAAAACTTCGACCGCTTCGGCCTCGACCCTGTGGCTGCACGCGAGAAATTCGCCGTATGCTACATTCATGGTCTGCCCGACAGCACCAACCACTACGGCTACTACGTGGGCTACCCACCACAAGCCTCAATGCAGAAGCACGAAACCAGCGACATCTGCAAAATCACCGAAGCAGTGCAAGAGCGCTACCAACTGAGCAAGGTGAACACTTTCGCCACAGGCATGAGCAATGGCGGCGACATGTGCTACCTCATGGCTTACGAGGGACAAACCACATTCCGAGCACTTGCTCCAGTGGCAGGCATCACCATGAACTGGATATATCAAAAATACGAAGCACCCCACCCCATTTCCATCTACGAGATTCACGGTACCGCCGACAAAACGTCGAGCTGGTATGGCGACATGGAAAACAAAGGTGGCTGGGGAGCGTATCTGCCACTGAAAATTTCCATCGGCTACTGGGTGGCACGCAACCGTTGCACCAACATTGAGTCCACCGACACCATTCCCAGCAAAGACCCATCAAGCACCCACTACATCGTGCAGCACCGCTTCACAGGCGGCACCGACGGCACCGAAGTATGGGTAGATGAAGTGGTGGGAGCCCCCCACACCTGGCACGCCAAGGACATGAACACCGCCGAAGCCATCTGGGCATTCTTCCGCCGCCACCTCAAATAATCATCCCCCCGAAAAAACATTTTAAACGATGAGTGAACTTGAAGAATATTGGAACTCACAGTCTCTGCTTACTAAAATTGTAATGGCATTGGCATCACCAATCTTTGTGATTGTGGCAGGAGCAGAGCATCTTATTGCAAGAATGACAGGAACAACGTATAATGAAGTCAACATCATTATATATTATCTTGTCATTCCATTGTCGTGGGCTATCATGCTCGACTATATTACAGGTATGCCGTTTTCTGCGCCTCTTTATTCGTTGGGTTGGATCATTTTTATCTGGAAGGACAAAATGAAATTCAGCGACCGTTGCGACTGGGCGTTCGACAAGTCTGTGGATTTTCTACTTTGGTTCAAGAGAATTGGCTGGAACTACATCGTCAGTTCAGTCATTATATGCGTAGTAGTCCCCATTCTCATCTATGCCGAACTCATCTACGCCATCATCTCCCAAAACTAAACCAGCCCCGAAACGCCCCCGAACCTAACAAATTCGGGGGCAAAACACCATCATGGCACGACGACTGAAGAAACCATATCGCAACATACTGAAAACTGCGGCTGTCATAGCCCTCATCGTGATTCTGAAATGGCTATGGGTGACCATTTCCACCATGGGGCACGGCACCTTTGAAGGCGAAAAGACGGAGATATTGCGCCGAAGGAATTATCTTGCCGATAAGTTGCTGGTGTCGCCTGAAGAAGTAATCAACGAAATGCCGGAAGCGATTGGCTCCCAGTTTCAAGGAGAATGGGCCATGTATTCCTGCTCCATGATGTCGGCTGCGCTGGCAAATATCAGTATGCTATATCCCGACGAGAAAGAGAAATCTGTTGGGCAAATCGACAGTCTTATCAAGATAGTGATGTCGCCCGAATTAAGGCAATTTGATGCGGCGAGGTGGGACGAGGACCCGTTGGAGAGTTTGGATAGCGACCAAAGCCACATGTCGTATTTGAGCATTCTGGCCTGGATGATTAGCAGCTACAAAACAGCAGGTGGAAATGACAAATACGACGAGCTCTACCATCAGCTCTGCGCCACATTGCATAGGCGAATGAAAGAAAGCCCGGCGTTGAATCTGCCAACCTATCCTGGCGAACCTATCTACGTTCCGGATATGTTGGTCACTTTAGTGGCTCTAAGTAATTTCACATGGCAATGCGACGACCGCTACCAAAGCACAATCAACGAATGGCTGAAAAAGGCAAAAACAGAATGGACCGACAAGAAAACCGGCATCTTGAAATCATTCTTGAACGACGACGGCACGCCACTATCCGACCCCATTAAAGGCTCCTATGCTGCCTTGAACTGCTATTACCTCACCTTCGTGGATAAGGACTTCGCAAAAGAGCAATACGAGTTGCTGAAAAAGCATTTCATGCAACGTGGACTTTTGACCGGAATCCGAGAATATTACGACCGTTCTTGCTGGTTTGGAATGGACATTGATGCAGGTCCAATCATCTTCAACCTCAGCCCATCAGGAACAGCATTTGCCATTGGCTCCGCCACCTACTTTGGTGACACCGACTTCCGCAGCAGCCTACTGACCACTGCCGAGATAGTCGGATCCACCATTCGCGGCTGCAACACAAACCACTATCTATTAGCAAATTTAGCATTAGTGGGCGAAGCCATCACCCTGGCAATGCGAACCACCACCCCCTGGCACCGACCCAACTAATCCTCACCCAAAGCAACGGTATTACACGGCTTTGAGCCTTTCGTGCCATGATTCTATATACATTTCCACGATGTGGGCATCGTCGTCATGGCTATTTAATTTAGTGAACAAGTTCTTGCATTCACCGTAGCGTTGCTTGCACGCCGACACATCGCCGCAACTATATGCGCTCTCCATTGTCTCAATCTTCCCGATAATCTCAAGAAGGATTGTTTTCTGCATCTTCCTTTGCTCAGCCTCGGCGGCAGTTATTGCGTCTTTTCTTTCTTTTTGTAATTTGTTCAACTTTATGTTGAACTCCTTAAATCGATTTGTGTTGCCACTGCTGTGTTGCAGTTCCTTTATAATCGAGCGACACTGCTCCACAGCTTCGGTAAACTCTTTACTATCTTTAATGGAACCAAGGCCAGCAATACGATCGTTGAGTTCCGATAAAGTCACATAATCCTCAATCCATTTTTGAGCCTTTTGCACATCGTTTGCGCTAAGGCCACATTGCAGCAATGCCGCCTCATCGCCTTGCTTGGCAGCCATTGCGGCGGCCAGCCATTTCGCGTTATTTTCACACATTGCTTTAACCTTATCAATGCCACTTTGTTTATAACCAACCTTAATGAGGAGCCTAAGCACACTCAACGCATGATTCTGCATTTTCTCGGCATCTTCTATTTGTCCGAGGTTTAGATGCTTATGGAAAAGGGGATTATTTTCAATTACAAGTTTTGCTTTCTCTTTCGCCATTTCGAGTTCAAGTCGTTTAGCGCTATTCTCGGCTAAGGTAGCTATATGCTGCTCATACTTGTTTTTATGAGGTCGCTTAATGATTTCTTGCAGTTCCTCGTAACTAAATTTAGCAAGAACAGTCTCCTGCTTGAGATATATGTTAGTGCTATCATACACTTCGGTTGCTTCATTCAACTTCCTTGTCGCCTTTGTTGAAAGCGAGTTCACACTTAATCGGCGCATTGCATTGCGATATCGGCGCATCTCGTGCATTTTTTCCCAGGCATCATCTATTTTATTGTTCTTAATATCTTTTTCAATGGGTTTCACCAACTGGCGAATTTTCGTCAAATAGTCTTGCATTAGTTGTTTGGCACTTTCAAGGTCAATAATTGTCTTCAAACTCTTTCGGTCACGGCGGTCCAAACGCTCACCCACCTCTTGTGAGGGATTGCTTGTGACATGCCAGCAACAGCACGTCACACAATAATAACTTCTTACCGGAGCATGACCAGATGTCTCATAAATTTCGTCAGCGTTATACTTTATAAAACTGTCAGCCTTTTTCTTTGTGTCAAACTGGATTTTTGACTTATGGCACGACTGGCAGTAAACATGGTTTTTTGTAGGTTTCATAATTTTTGTCTTTTGTGTTTTTAGTATTATGCGAGACTATTCTCGTGTAAAATATACGCAATTTTCGTGCCAAATTTCACCGCCCACAAACCAAAGGGACGGTTCTTTTGGTTTGTATTTCCTTATCTAATTGAAAAGCAAACATATACCACGCATCTAATATGTAAAAAATACGCTTATGCGGAATGAATGTGCGTTATCATATAGGTAAATGCCTCTGACATATTTCAAATGCGCTGACACATTACTTGCTTATTGCAACAAAAGCATACCAGAAGAACCGTCCCTTTGGTATGCTACTCGGATCTTCTAACGGAGCACAGAGGGGTATATGGAGAGTCTCGATGAGCCAGCGAAACGAAACCGTCCATACATTTCATCGTGGAATAATCTTGAACAGTTAAATCATAATATCCACTATGCTTGTCAAAGATGAAATTCGGACTGTTTTCACGAGAAAGTGTATCTATAATGAATTCGTTAGAGTGAACAGAAATTATTTTGTTTTCTAAAAAGTCTTCACTTGGGCAGAGAATGTTAATCCGACTTGTTGAATCTTTAAAGAAAAAAACAAAAAAACACGAACTAAAGGATTTACCTGTTTTAATATAGTCAGAAGAAATGGGGGAAAACTTTTTGAGATCCTTTGAAAAAACGACATCCTGCTTGTCGTTTTTTGAAAAAACTATATATTGAATGTCATTATTTTTCTCGTCATCATAAAAGCTCAAATAGATGTCGTTAAATGGATTATAATAGCACCCATAACGTTCACTTTCTGGAAATGGCGGGGCTGGCCACATTTTTGATAGCATCAATAATAACCCACCAACCACAATCACAAGACAAACTATCGTCAATTTGTTAAACATACATCCTTTTTTCATCATTTATTCGTTTTTTATATTTCACCAATCAATTGGTACTGGCCAATTTGGCAAATTTTGTCGCCACACAGAGTTACCATCTTGCCAGCCCAAGAATTCTGCATTTATTGTAGATGTTTCCTCAACACCTATTCGTTGATTACTAATCATTTCATATAAATCAAAAACTAATCGTGAATTTGCCCATGAAACACCATTGACTCCAGCGATGTATCCTGCAGCCCAGTTCCCTAAATCTCTGGCAGAAGTGATAATGGTTTTCCCTGTATCATCTTTTCCTATTGGCATACCACGATACTGGTATTCTGTACTTTTTTTAAAATTGCCCACATTCTTAAAATCCCATCTATGACCAGATCGTCCCCAATCACTAACATACATTGCTAAATCAGGATTCGATATTACGCATCTTTTAAAAGCCATGCCACTGTTATCTCTAAAATTTATGACACTTTTCACAACATGGCCACCTTTCCCATTTTTCCCTGAAGCGTAAAATGTGGTCAAACTTGGGGTAACACCAATAATTTGCTGTTTACCATTTTTGGTTACATATATATTCTTGTCATTGTCGTCCAAATTAACACTTTGAACTCTGTATGAATCGTTGCCAATAGGAACTACGTTTGTACTTTCCCCTAAAGAATCAATGAATCTAATAGGATTTCCTGCGCACCAGAGGTATGGACTGACACCGCTGTATTTTTCAGCAAGAGGGTCTTGGGTTGGTGTCCGACCGATCATAGAGTCGTAGTGGCGGGCTTTGCTGTCGTAGAGGTCGAGACCGTTTTCGCGGTCGAGCTCTTTGGCGCTGTACTTGTAGGGTTGGATGCCTTCGGTGGTGGTGGCTGCCATTAAGCCACCATAGGGATAGTAGCTGTTCACCTCCACTAACTGGTTAGCCTGATTGAGCACCACGCGCACATTGCCCTGATAGTCCTTGATGTAAAAATACAGCCCCCCATCCTGCATATAGCCACAGGAGCACGGCATGTGCGCCCCAACGGCTTTCATTAGCCGTTTTTTGGTGTGGCGATATGGATTACTGTCTGTCATGACACGAAGGTTTTTTGGAACGCTTATAGGCAAAGGTATGTAAAATTATTGAGAAACAGGCCATTTAGCCCACAAATAATTCGTGAAAATTTGTGGCTGGCTTTAAAACCACAAATTAACACAAATCACACGAATATTTTTGCGCAAACCAAAGGGACGGTTCTTTCGGTTTGTATTTTAATATCTGATTGAAATACAAACACATACAGCACGCCTAATATACCCAAAAAGCACTAAAGCGGAATGAATGTGCGTTATCATATAGGTAAATGCCTCTGACATATTTCAAATGCGCTGACACATTACTTGCTTATTGCAACAAAAGCATACCAGAAGAACCGTCCCTTTGGTATGTAAAGTTGTCATTATCAAAATTCGAGATTTTGTGGAATTTGTGATTTTACATAATTTTTACATTGGCGTATTTAGTTGGTTGTTAATCGCTTAATTATCGTTACCATCAAAGGAACCGTCCCTTTGATGGTGTGAGGGTGGGGAAAATTGGGGAAATAGCAGTAACTTTGCAGCCGCAAATTCAAGGAAATTCAATTAGACTAAATATTTGTTAGCGGTATGAACGAGAAAATGAAGTTGGGAAACTGGTTGGCGTTGCTCGGACTCTCTTTTGCAACATTTATCTTCAACACATCAGAGTTTGTGCCTATTGGCTTGCTCACCGACATTAAAAACGATTTCGGACTGACCGAAGCCTCGGTAGGTATGCTTATATCCCTGTATGCGTGGGCCGTAATGATATTGTCGCTGCCTTTGATGCTGCTGGTATCTAAAATGGAAATGAAGCGGCTGATGCTTTGGCTGCTGGGCATTTTCACGGTGTTTCAATTCATGTCGTATTTATCCACAAGTTTTGTGATGCTGATATGCGCTCGCATAGGCGTGGCGTGTGCCCATGCTGTGTTTTGGTCGGTGATTTCGCCCATTGCCGTGCGCATTGTGCCCGACCGCTACCGTTCTATTGCCCTAAGCATGGTGGTCACAGGGTCGTCGATAGCCATGATTTTGGGTATGCCCTTAGGCCGTGTGATTGGTCTGCATGTGGGCTGGCGAATGACGTTTTTCAGCATTGGCGTATTCTCTGCCCTCACCTTCCTCTACATAGCGTGGCGCTTGCCAAAGGTGCCGAGCGGTGGCGGATTTTCACCGAAAAAGTTGCCCGAACTGCTACGCCACAAGGGCATCATGGGACTATACCTATTCACGCTACTCATTTCAAGCGCCATATATGTGGCATACAGCTATATTGAACCATTCCTGAAGCAAGTGTCGCTCATGCCCGACGACTGGGTGACTACAGCACTGATGGTGTTTGGTGGCGCAGGGCTTTTGGGCAGCATCGCATTTTCGAAATACTACAACCGCAACCGCAAACTGTTTATCACCGTAAACGTGGCTGCCATGGCGCTATGCCTCTTGCTGCTCTACCCCGTGTCGTCGGGCTTTTTGCCCGTGATTATGCTGCTTGCCGTGTGGGGAGCCACTGCCACAGCCTACAATGTGGCGATGCAAAGCAATATGATTCTCGTCACCACCCCCGAAAGCACCCCAGTGGCAATGTCGATTTTCTCTGGCATATTCAACTTGGGCATTGGCAGCGGCGCATTTTTCGGTGGAGCCATCTGCTCAGACCTCTCCATCTCCTACATCGGTTTAGCCGGTGGAGTGCTCGCCCTTATTGGGCTGGTGTATTGGGTGGCAAGGTTGGGCAACAGGATTGAGCCAAAAGACACGCTCGACAAATATCTATAAATCCTCTAAAAAGCGGCCTCGGTCGCTTTTTTTTTGTGTATGGGGGTGGGCTCGGAGAACTCGGAGAACTCGGAGAACTCAGAACTATCGGAACTATCGTCTTAACTTCTTCAACTTCTTAACTCCTTAACTTCTAAAATCTATCCTCTTATTTCTAACTTCTAACATCTTATTTCTAATTTCTTTTTGTATCTTTGTAGATTGAATAATTATATACTGATATGAGACATTTATTCTACATTTTGGTGGCGATGGCGGTGACGTGCGGAGCCGTGGCGTGCGGCAAAAAGCACTCGCCCAATAGCGTGAAGGCGCAAGTCCAGGCGGTAGATGCCGTGGCACGCCTCGTGGCTGTTGATTCCACCGACACGATGGCTATGCAGAGCGAACTGCTCAAAGCCGAAGCCATACGCAGCCAGTTTCTGCTCGACGGCGACAGCGTAGCGGCACAGGACTTCGACGAAACTTTCCGCGAAACGCTCATTCAGAAGTCGCCACGAATGGCAAAAACTCTTTTTTCAAAAAACGATTAAATCCACAAAAAATATTTCCGACTATGTTATCTCTTGAAGAATACAGAAAATTGGCAAACGATGAAATTGCCGCCATTCCTTATCCAGCCACCCCTAATGGACTTTACGAACCTATCGCCTACACTATGGACTTGGGCGGCAAGCGTCTGCGTCCGGCATTGGTGCTGATGGCTTGCGAAGCCATGGGTGGCGATGTGAAAAAGGCTATTAAGCCTGCTGTGGGTCTGGAACTTTTCCACAATTTCACTCTTCTTCACGACGATGTGATGGACAATGCCGATGTGCGCCGTGGCAAACCCACTGTGCATCGCCGTTGGAACGACAACACCGCCATTCTCTCTGGCGACGCAATGCTCACCATGAGCAGCCAGTATGTGGCGCAAGTGGAGCCTGCCGTGCTGCCCGAAATAATGCGTCTGTTCAACCAGACCGCAATGGAAATATACGAAGGTCAGCAATACGACATGGACTTTGAGGTGCGCAACAATGTGACCCTTGAAGAATATATCGACATGATTCGCCTGAAAACATCGGTGTTGATTGGCTGTGCCTGCAAGATGGGCGCGCTCATCGCTGGTGCTTCCGAAGCCAACGCACAGGCACTTTACGAAACCGGACTGTATCTCGGCCTCGCTTTCCAACTCCAAGACGACGTGCTCGACGTGTGGGGCGATGAAGCCACCTTCGGCAAGGCTATCGGCGGCGACATCATGAACAACAAGAAGACATTCCTCCTGATTGGTGCTATGCAAAAGGCGCAAGGCGACGATGCCAACGAACTCCGCCGCTGGATCAACAACGACTACGCCCTTCGCAGCGAGAAAGTGCCAGCCGTGACTGCACTCTACGAGCGACTGGGTATGCGCGAGGCTGCCGACGAAGCCATCAAGCGCTACGACGATATGGCTTTCGAAGCACTCAGCAAAGCGGAAATGAGCGATGAGGCACGCGAGGCTTTTGTACAACTCATTAAAGGCTTGGTGGGTCGCAAGAAATAATGATTGACAGCCATAGCCACATCTATTGCGATGCTTTCGACACCGACCGCGAAGAAATGCTGCTTCGTGCGCGTGAAGCCGGCGTCACACACATCGTGATGCCCAACGAGAACCTTGAAAGCATCAGCCGACTGAAGGCAGTTTACGATGCACACCCCCAGTTTGTGTCGATGACCATCGGGCTGCACCCCGAAGAAATCGGCGACGACTACCACGAGCAGTTGCAGGCCATGCACCAAATGCTTGCCGAGGGCACTATGCCCTTCGTGGCTGTGGGCGAGATAGGCATCGACCTCTATTGGGAGCAAGACAAGCGTGAGGAGCAACTCGAAGCGCTCGACACGCAACTACGCTGGTGCAAGGAGTTCAACCTGCCATTCATCATTCACTGCCGCGATGGCGTGGCTGAGTGTCTGGAGGTGATGGACAACTTCGGCGAACCACTCCCCAAGGGCGTGTTCCACAGTTTTACCGGCACCCCTGCCGACATCGAAGCCATTCGCAAGCGCGGCGACTTCTATTTCGGCGTGAACGGCATTGTCACGTTTAAGAAAAGCGAGGTGAAAGCCAATCTGCCCGTGATTGGGTTTGATAGGCTGCTGCTCGAAACCGATGCGCCATACCTCGCCCCGGTGCCGAAGCGCGGCAAGCGCAACGAAAGCGCCTTCACCGCCCACGTTTGCAATTTCGTGGCGGCAGAAATGGACGTATCACCAGCAGAAATCGACGAAATCACCACCCGAAACGCTTGCGAGCTGTTCCGACTCAACAACAATTTATAATCACATATAGCAATGAAAAGAATAATTGCATTTTCTCTACTGCTCACTTTTGTCCTTGCGGCTTTCGCACAGCGATTGCCACAAAGCACCATGCCACCCAAGCGTGAACTGCGCTCGGCGTGGGTTTCGACGGTGTGGGGCATCGACTGGCCAAAACAGGGCGCACCTGCCGAACGCCAAAAGGCAGAACTGGTGCGAATGCTCGATTCGCTGAAAAACAACAATTTCAACGCCATCAACCTGCAAGTGCGCTCCATGAGCGACGCATTCTACCAGTCGAGCTACGAGCCTTGGTCGAGTTATCTGACCGGCACTCGTGGCAAGCATCCGGGCTACGACCCACTCGCCTTTGCCGTGAGCGAATGTCACAAGCGCGGCATGGAAATCCACGCATGGATCAACCCCTACCGATTCTGCATCACTAAAATGTGGAACACCGAGCGCGACCAGGAGGCGAAAAGGCATCTGCTCCGATGGGGCAAATTCTATATCCTCGACCCTGCCCAGCAGTGGACCATCGACCGCATCGTGAATGTGTGCCGTGAGGTGGTCACCAAATACGATGTCGATGGCATTCTCTACGACGACTATTTCTACCCCAACGGCATCGCCTCGTCGGTGGCGGCTCCCGACTACAAGGAGTGGCAAAACTCAGGCACCGACCTGAGCATTGGCGACTGGCGACGCGAGAATGTGAACCGAATGGTGAAAGCCGTTTACGATATGATTCAGCGCGAAAAGCCGTGGGTGCGCTTCGGCATCTCCCCTGCCGGCGTGGCTTGCACCAGCCAATCGCTTGCCGACAAATACGGCATCGACCCATGCCCATCGGGCAGCGACTGGCAGTATAACGGCATTTTCTCCGACCCGGTGTCGTGGCTGAAAGGTCACCTTATCGACTTCATTGCCCCTCAGGTGTATTGGAAAATAGGCTTCAAGCGCGCCGATTTCAGCCTTGTGGCACCATGGTGGTGCAAAACGGCGAGAAAATTCTCGCGCCAGGCTTTCGTGTCGATGTGTATCGACAAGTTGATGACCACCAGCGAGTTTCCCGAATGGGCTGCCGAAATGGAGATTTTGCGCAGAAATTGCGCTAAAGACCAAGGAGGCACCATATTCTGGTCGGTGCGTAACCTCTACAACAAGCCCGGTTTGAGCGAGCAACTCTGCCACTACCTGAAGCGCACCGTTTACCAGTATCCATCGCTGATGCCGCTCACCCCTTGGCGCAACAATGTGGCGCGCAAAGCCCCCGTGGTGAATTTCCTCAAGCAAGAGGGCAATAAGCTCACTTGGCAACTGATTCCACGCTGCCGCTACACGGTGTATGCGTTCCCGAAAACGGTTGACAAAGCCCAGTTCGGCACCGAAGTGAAATATCTGCTCGGCATGGTGTATAACCCAGAGCGTGGCGGCGAAATGGTGACCTACACCATTCCTGCCCATCTGCGAGCAGCCTACCAGTTTGCCGTTTGCCCACTCGACCGCTACGGCAACGAATACGCCCCTTCCTTCACTGAATAATCCCTTCATATTACTATTCAAATATCAACTTTTATACTTTTATACAAAATGAAATTTAGACATTTATTTTTCGCCGCTTTCCTCCTGCTCGGATTTGCAGCACAAGCGGCTGGCACTTACAGCGTGCCCAAGCGTGAATTTCGCTCGGCTTGGGTGGCTACAGTTTGGGCACTCGACTGGCCTCGCGATGCCAACGACAATGAAGCCAACGGCATGAACGCCGAAGTGCAGAAAGCATCAATGATTCGTATGCTCGACTCGCTGAAGCGCAACAACTTCAACGCAGTCAACTTCCAAGTGCGCTCCATGTGCGACGCTATGTATAAGTCAAGTTACGAACCATGGTCGAGTTATCTGACTGGCACCCGTGGCAAGGCCCCAAGTTACGACCCTTTGCAATTTGTGGTGGAGGAATGTCATAAGCGCGGCATGGAGTGTCATGCGTGGGTGAATCCCTACCGCTTCTCCACAGGTGCCAACTGGACCACCGCTTATGACAATAAGTTGAGAGCAGACGGTCACTTGCTCACCTACGGCAGCACTATCATTCTCGACCCTGCACAACAGTGGACCATCGACCGCATCACCGATGTGTGCCGTGAAATCATCACCAACTATGATGTGGACGGTATTCTCTACGACGACTATTTCTACCCCGACGGCATTCCCTCTAACAGCACCGCTGAAGACTACGATGAGTGGAAAAACTCTGGCACAAGCATGAGCATCGGCGACTGGCGACGCGACAATGTGAACCGAATGGTGAAATCAGTTTACGATATGATCCAAACCGTGAAGCCTTGGGTGCGCTTCGGTATCTCTCCTGCCGGTGTGGCTGCCACAAACGGTTCAGTGGCATCGAAATATGGCGTTGAGCCTTGCCCATCTGGTTCTTCCGACTGGCAATACGACGGTATTTTCTCCGACCCTCTGGCATGGATTTCGAGCCAAACCCTCGACTACATCTCGCCACAGGTGTATTGGAAAATCGGTGCAAAAGCCGACTATTCCACCATCACTCCATGGTGGGGCAAGGTTGTGAAGAAATTTGGCCGCCATGTGTATATTTCCACCTCTATTTCCGGTATGAAGGTTGAAAGCGATGCCAACACCTATGTGGAATATGCCAATCAAGCCGAAATCAACCGCACATCGTCGCTCGACGGCGCATTTGGTTCGATTTACTATTCTTGCAAGTACCTCTACATGCGCAACCCCAATTCGCTGGCAAGCTACTTGCGCAACACCGTTTACACCCGCCCTGCCCTTGTGCCTGCGCTCCCTTGGAAGCAAGGCAACAACCCTGGTTTGGTGACCAACCTCGCATACAGCGGTGGCACACTCACTTGGAATGGCTACGACAATGTGCGCTACTCTGTGTATGCCTTCCCTGCATCAATGAATCCTGCCACATTCACCAAGCAAGTGGAATATCTCTTGGATATGAGTTACACCACCAGCTACAAAATTCCGGTTGAATACCAAAGCAACGAATGGCAATATGCCGTGTGTGTGGTCGACCGCGTGGGCAACGAATACGAGCCTGTGTTCCTCGGCAGCAGTTTGAAGGCTCTCGGCAACCCTGTACTCATCGGCCCTGCCAACGAAGCCACTATCGACATGCCTTTCACTTTCTCTTGGCATAAGGTGAAAGACGCTGCCAACTATGTGGTGGAAATCAGCAACGATGCCGACTTCGGCAATGTGGTGGAACGCTACACCACCACCGACACCATCGCATCGGCACTCCACTTCTCGCAACTTCGCCACGAAGCCAACCAATACTGGCGTGTGCAGGCTTGCGAGGCTAATCATTACTGCGGCGTGAGCGAAATCCGCACTATCGTGCCAAAGTTGCTCACTGTCACCTACCCTGCCGATGGCGAGGAGGAAGTGGCTCCTGATTTCACCGCTAAGTGGTATAATGTAAACTCTACCAACGAGGCTACAGTGGAAATCGCAAGCGATGAAGCATTCCAAAACATTCTCTACACCGGCAAATCTGCCAATGGCGAATTGGCTATCCCCGACGGCAAACTCGAATCGGGCATCACCTGCTATATGCGTGTTCGCCTCACCGTTGATGGACAAGAAATGGTGTCGCTCCCTGTTCGCTTCACCATCGTGCACTTGGCAGCGCACCTGCTTCGCCCAACCGAATGTGGCGAAATCTACATGGGCGAATATGTGGAAGTGAAGCCACAAAGTTGGGCTACCAGCTACCAAATTGAAATCAGTACCTCTGCCACCACTTGGGGCCGCACCCGCTTTGTCGAAACCCTCAAAGACGGTGCCACTCGCACCTCTCTCACCGCCGACAACATCAAGGTGAACAGCAAGAAGATGGAGAATGGAAAGACCTACTATGCACGCGTGAAAACGGCATACGAAGGACTCGACGGCGCAGCCCACACCACCGAATGGGGACCAGTAGTGAAGTTCGTTTACCGCTCCGAAAAGCCTGTAAGCGGCGACATTAACGGCGACGGCGAAGTGAACGCTTCCGACGCTACCGCCCTCATCAACCACCTTCTCGGCACCGAATCATACCCAACCAACCTCTGCGACGTGAACGGCGACGGCGAAGTAAACTCAAGCGACGTCACCGCCCTCATCAACAAGATTTTGGGCAACTAACGCCCCTTGTGGAAGCCCACCCTTATAAGGGAGGGCTTCCCATCCCCCCACAGCCCCCCCCGACAAGTCCAAAAGGCCAATTTCGGTTCCAAAGGGGCAAAAGGGTCTGCTTGGGTCTGAAGGGTCCGACAAGTCAAAAATCAAAACACCTATTTAATCCATTAAATCCTATTTTCACCTATTTTATTTTAGGGTGTTAATTGGATTGAAATCGGATTAAATAGGTGTTTTTTTCACCCTTAGTGGTGCCCTTCTAACCCAAATCGGTCATTAGGACTTGTGGTATTTCGGAGTTTTAGAAGAATGAATTTTGTTTGTCTTTTAATGAGTGATAGCGAGCTATTACGAATTAAAAACAAGCAAAAGGCATCTTATAAAAGCCGTAAGACCGCAAGAAGTAATCTAAAAAATCCTCATACGGCCTAATGACCGATTTGGGTTTAACTTAATTGCGAAATAGCATAAAGTGGAAGGATTCTCACGTGCCTTACAGCATCGTTGTCTTGATTGTCAACAAACTCGAACTCTCCAAAATTCTCAAGAGAGCAACGAATGGCGTCGGTAAGGTGCTTTTCTCTCATAAACAGCCATAGACTTTTCATGCCGCCTTGTGTGCCTGATTTGACCTCTATTGGGGTGGGTTTAAGGTTTACTATCTCAAGATAATCAATCTCTGCTACACTGTTACCTTTTTTCTCCCAATAAAACATTTTTTGCCGTTGCACTGATGGCTTATTACGAGCAATCTCCAGTCCTGCCACCATTTCTGTAAGTCCTCCCTTATTGACAAGTTCTTGCGGACTACCTGCCATAATGAGTTGCACAAGTTGCTGCGACAAGCCGCCCTCAAGTTGCAATACAGCCAACAACAGCCCTGGGTCAAGAAACAAAATCTTCATATTTTTTTCATCGGCTTCCGCATCTAATGGAATGCCATTGCCAGAGGTTGCCACCACAGGGGTGATGATGCCAGCCAAAGCGAGCAGACGAAGGGCTTCGCGTATTTGTGAACTTTGATGGTCGGCCGACACTTGCTTAAATGTAAGCTTCTCGCCTACTTGATGACAAACTCCACGCATTGTGATTCGCAACAAATCAGGATTAACTCGCTTTTTATACTTACTAAAATCGTCTTCATACGTTAAAACGATGTCTTCAAGAACACTTCTGCATTGATTAAAATCATGCGTTTTTATCCATGCAAGAACCGCTTCTGGCATTCCCCCAACCAATAAATATATGCGGAAATATTCCACCAATTTTTCATGAAAAGCAGCATCAAGTGGGTGGTGACTATCTGCTTCATCACGCATTTCTATGAGTCCAAATTCTTTGTTTGCCCTCAGAAACTCGTCAAATGTCATAGGGTACATAAACAAGGAATGGATTCTTCCTACGCCAAAAGTGGGCAATTCTTGGAGCGTGAATTCAAGGAGCGACCCCGCTGCCACCACATGCAATTCGGGATAATCTTCTTTAAAAAAACGCAGAGCCATAATAGCCTCTGGGCATTCTTGAATTTCATCAAGAAACAGAAGTGTGTTGCCTTCTTCGATAGGAACATTAATAAATCCTGCTATTTTTTTTGCAATCAAACGGACATCAATATCTCCTTCAAAAAAACTCTTAATAGATTTTTGACGCTCGAAATTGACTTCAGCAAAATATTTGAATTTCTTGCCAAAATTCTTGACTGCTGATGATTTCCCCACTTGCCTCGCTCCACGAAGCAATAGCGGTTTACGCATTGGATCATTTTTCCATTCCTCAAGTTGTCGGTCGATATTTCGCTCAATATATTCCCACATAATCACAAACATTTGATTTTCAATGGCAAATATAATTTAAATATCCAAATCCGACAAAAAATTCACACTAAAATATCCAAATCCGACAAAAAAATCGCGCTAAAATACTCAAATCCGACAAATAATTGTAGGCTTCAACAAAAACAATTCCAACATCGCCATCAAAAGTAACCATCTTCAGAAGCCCACAAAAACCGAGGTCATGCGTTATGCGATAGACCGCGTAAGCACCCGCGATACTCGTTTGAACGAGCCCGAATGGCAGAGGCCGTGGCTCGATTCTTCGCAAGCGAAGCGCAAAAGCGATGACACGATAGCCCTACGGCGCAGCCGGAACGCCCTTAACAAATATAAAAACCGTATGTTTTTAATTCTTCAATCAATTTAGTGAAATAAAGTGTTCTGTTATCATCATATGAAAGATAATTTGGTAGAGTTTTTTTTAGCCAATTATATAAGGTGGTTCCTTCTTTATGGCTCGGTAGTTCGTAGTTCGTTTTAACATAGTCAAGATATTCTTGACACAATTTCTTAAAACGAACTTCTGTGCCGTTTTGTGGAAGTTCTTTGTTTGAATCCACAAAATCATTCAACATACGTCGCTGCTCATCAGTTGTGCTAATATTGCCATTTAATACATTGTTGTACCAACGGTACAACGAGTCCTCGTCATCAGCTCCACTACAATAAGGAATACGAAGATAAGTATTAACAAATTCTTTGAAATTTTGAAATCTTTCATCAAATGATAGCCGTTGTTTTGAGGGGTCTGCTTCAATGAATTGGGGCGGATATGTTTTGGAACGTAAACCGAAATAGCCGTTAGCAAAATAGACAAATACATCTGAACTCAATAAGTTTGAATTAATGCTATTCCTATTAGTGTTTTCAAACACATCAGTAACCAAAGATGTGAGTTCGTCAAGATTAACTGGGGTTTCTCGTTCATTTAATATTTTACGCAAGAGGTCACGAATGCTTCCACCAAAAATATTCCTCCAATGAATCAATTTGCACATTGAAGTTTTACCTATTGGAAGAATTTTTTTAGAAAGGCGAATTTTATTTCTAATTGTATCATCATTCAATTCAAAATGTACGTTATTGCCCTTAATTAAAGAAACAAGTTCTTCAATATGCATTGGCTCTCCTTTTTGATAAAGAATGTCAAAAGCTTCTTTTTCAATATCTACAAAATTTTTATTAAAAAAGATAGAACCATTAGAAACACTTATATGCAATGCCGGAATGACAATACTATATATAGCATCTTCAATACCTGGAATAATTAAAGCTTGTTTTGGAACAATATCACATACATTATATGTAGTGTCTTCAGAATACCTTTTCTTTTTAAGCTCATCAAATCTGCTAAAAATAGTATGAATAATGGAGAAGTGTTTCTTTGAGCAACAAAACTTACAATCAAATTCTTCAGAGAATTGGAATTTGAAAATAATATTGCAAATTTCAGCAAAAGCTTCAAAAGTAATAAAAACTTTTTCAGAAGAACAAATATCTTTATATACTGTTGAAGAATCTGTTATTAAGATAAAATCTTGTACAAAATAATGTTTCCAAAAGGGAGAATGAGATAATGGTTCTTTGGATAGAGTTTGCTTACTTAGTATTTGTCTTACACGCTCTCCGGTTAAGTCGAATTTTTGAGCGATTTCCGCTAAAGAATATAAAATATGACTGTCATTTAATCCAAACCGCAAACAAAACATTTCAAAGTCTCTGAATGTTGAATTTTTCAAGAACTCACATACAATGTAAAACATTGGGTAATAGGAGTTCGTTTTGTAAAAATTCTTTACCCATTCGATGGATTCGTTTGAAAGAAATGGGAAGTAAACAGAAACCGCAAGAGCTTCTTCATCAATATCTCCATATACTATGTTTTCAAATATTTGTGAGAATGGCATGAGGATATTGTTGTAGTAATCAAGTGCGCTTTTTCTCTTGCCTCCGAATTTTAATATAAAACTATCTTTGGATAGGTTAAGCAAAGGAATTAGTGCGTAAAAAGTACTTATGTAAGAATGTGCAAGTTTCTGAACTATTGCACTCGATGCTTCAATTAAACGAGTATATTCGCTCTCTAAAAATTGACGCCTTGAGTTACTAAGTTTGTATCTGCAATAATCCACAAAATATTCATTCTTTAATGTCTCTTTTAGAAATTCAGAAATATGCACAATATTTACAGCGAACTCATCACCATCAGGAAGTTTATGTTCCAGTTGTTTAGAAATATCAGATAAAATTGAAACTAATTGTTCTCTTAAAGAATATACTAATTCTCCCTTACCTGTTACATCTGACAATAAATTTGATGTATTGTAAATACTTTCGTTAAAAAAGGAACTCGGATTTGGAAACTTAGTTTTAAAAAGAGTAACCACATCTTCGCCAATGCTTGGATCATTAACAAATAATTCGTATTCATCTATAAAAGTTTGCCGGATTATTTGATTGACGATATCAAATTTGTCAACCTCGGCAATTTTTGTCTGAATATTTTCGATAACCGAACACAGTTCAAGTGTCGATTTCCTTCCACAATTCTTTAATTTAAGAAAGGAATCCGGGTTAGTATCGTGAAAATTTTTAATCTCTTCCACAGTAAATAGTTTATTAGAATAACATACATTATACGTGCGAACAGAGATTAATCTTTCAGCCAAAAGTTCCTTTATAGTTGTACCCAAATTTATTAGCATATCATTCCTTTTTTCTCCGTAATTCGATAGTTGGATTAGAGTCATATTCCTCTTTAAGTTTGTAAAGCGCAGTCCCCGGAGTTATAATATCTTTCCTAAAGTTGGTATAGAAAGATAAAAGGTCCTGTGCTTCAGAAGAACTAAAATATGAATTCCCTTTTTCTGAGAAATTGTTATGATGAATGTAGTCCAATAATTCAGTCCAATCATTCTCAGACAAAGAATTTTTGCAACTAATCCAAGACTTTTTCCAATGTGCTGTTCCCATTTCACCTTTTGTGTCAATCCATTCAAAGAAATAACGGTACAGAATAAATGTTTCAGGCATTTCAAGCAGCTCTAAAAATTCTTCTTCTGTGTTCCCAAAAGCCTTATAGAAGAATGATTCGCCTCTACCCACTTTACCTTTGGTACTATTGAGGATAGCTTGAACCGCTCTTATATATTTCCTATTCCAGTACTTCCCTATGTAATCTCTGTTATGAGAAAAATCCTCTGTCCAAGAGTCATCATTTTTCCGAATAGGGTGAAATTTCATTGGGAATGAATAGATGTTCACGTTTAATTCATCGCACAACTTGACGTTAATCAATAGACGCTGGTATAATTCTATCGGACGGTCAAGGAAATTATATAGAAGATAATTTGAGAAGTCTTTTATTCCAGCAGACGCGCTTAATCGAATCGCATTAAGATATGCATTTACCGTCTTTAAATCGTCAAAAGCAATTCGTAAAGGGCGAATTGCAATAGATGCAAGTAACTCTGCTTTTTCTTTAGTAAATAATCTTGCATCTACACCTTGGTTAAAATCAATGTAGCGTTTACGTGGAGCCGGCCTAAATGTTTTGTTAAGTATATCTTTTGCTTCTTCGTAAGCTAACAGTAGGTTTTCCTTTGTAACTGTCGAGAAATCATAAATGTGGTGTTGTTTAAGAATCGCATATACATTTTCAGAATCCACATCCTTGAGTTTAGAGTAAAACTCCATTATAAGCGAATGAGATTTCTTTATATATGCTCTATCATTCCAACCATCTTTCAAGTTTTTGATAGCGATTTCCAATGGATTTGGAGCTACAAGAGTATCGTGTTTAGCAAATCCACAAGATTTTATTTCTTCTATAATCTCTGCTAAATTATCCGATGCAAGGACATTGTTGTCCATAAGAAGCAAATCTTTTTGTGCTCCGTATCTTTCTGCTGTTTGCTCAATTCTTTTTGAAAGTGGAATGTAGGGTTTGTAAACAGGTTCCAGTGTGGGTACAGCGCAAAATTTGCAGTGTCTAATGCAACCCCTTGTCATATATCCATAGTATGCATTAGACATAGGATATTTATAGTCTATTTCGTCTAATATAGAATAATCCAAAGGTTCTTCGTCAATAATAGCAGTATCACCCTTGTCAAGTATTCCTGGCTTATCCATGACACCGACAAAAGGTTTTATACCAGTTGCTTCAAAGATCTCTTTCGGTTGTAGTGAAGCTAATACTCCACCAACCATTAAGTCCTTTGTGTTTTTAACAAGAAGTTTAGCAAATTTTATTGTTTCAATTGTAATATCCCAATAAAACGTAAAAAGAGTGGTTACAAAAACCCTATCCCATTCAGGTTCTTTTTGCCAAATCTTTTTCCAATAGTAATCCTTCGCTTCTCTGACGGTTTCTTCCGTCAATGCAGGGTAGCAGCTTGAAGCGAAAGGAATACGCGTGATAAACTCTGTCTTTCGAGTCTTTATGAAGGACAAAATATTACGTTTATGTAAAAACCATTTTATCGAATCATCTTTTTGTGTAAGGGATTCAATACATTTATCACATATCCTTTCAATTACGAAATCTCGTAAGTCGCCTTTATAGAAAACGACGTTATGACCTCTACTTCTGTGATAAGAGGCTATCTTCATTAAACCAATTGGTGGATATTTGTTAGAATAATTTGGTTCAATGAGCAGTATATTTAATTTCTTTTTGGGTCTTGCCATTATTTTAAAAAATCTTTAATCGCCAATTTCTTCAGGTCTTCAATGAGTGGCAACTGACCTTTGGGACAATTATCAGATAAAGACTTAAACATTTTCCTAATTACCCAAATTTGTTCCTTCGAATATTTGTTTTTAAGAGGCTCAAAAACATCTTGAGGCTGAGTTTGAACAACAGGCTCTGTTACAACTGGAGGTTCTGGCTTTGGAAGTACAGGCCGTGGGGTGACAGGAGGATTGTCTGTATTTTCGCTGTTATCACTTTTGTTATTTGGGATAATACTCGGCTCAACATTTATTGTATTAACTTTGCTTGTGTACTGTTCCACTACTTTAGTGACAGCATCACCATGTGAACTGGCTTTATTCGACGCTGCTTTTGTTGCCGATTCAAGTTTCTTCTTTCCAGTTGATAAAGCAGCTTCAGCTTCTTTGCGCTCTTGTTCTGTTATGCCTTCTTGATTTATTTTAGCAGTAGCTTGTTGTATGTCTCTAACAGCATTTTTTGCTTTATTCGCAAGTGTATATAAGTCTTTGAGGTTCTTAAAGTATTCTTTAAGCTTTTTGAAGAATATAGTAGCTTCGACGGTAGGTGTCAATCCTGCTCGCGATGTATTTGGACGAAGATTTTTATGACAAGCATGTATTTCTCCATAGAAATAATTATTACCTCTTGCTTCGTCGAAATATTCGTTAAGGTAATTTGCTTCACCTACTTGTATGTTTAATTTCCTCAAACGAATGCATTTGTTAGGGTCAGAAGCAGGAATGGCTTTTGTGAATTTTGTGATAGCAAACCAGCCCCAAGCAAGTTGTCCACAATATTCATCATCAAGAGTAAAATATTGTAAGCCTACAATTTCATCACCTGTTCCAACAACGGAATTACCATATCTTTTTCGAATGTCAAGATGGTCATTAACAGATAACTTAATATAATTTAGCGACTGCTGTAAAGAATCAAAAATGCTTCCAACTTCAATACTTGGGAACATTATATTATTCTTAAACGGCATTTCGTAATCAATTGGAGCAACTTCTTTTAAATACTCAATAATATCATCTTCAGAAAGAAGAATAGGATATTGTTGTTTTACATTATGAAGAATTACTTCAAAATAGTGTTCTTCGTTTTTCTCAGGAATTAAGTCCCACGAAATAATCGAGTTCATAACTTCTGTTGCTGACCGTTTGTCTGAATCGTCATCTAAAATCTGACGAGTTTTGTTTACGTCGAACGAAAGCACGGTAGCAGAGTCTTCGCCCTTTGCAGAAGTTCTAAACTCTAATATATCACAATATCCAGCACCTACTAATCTTCCGATACCATAAACACCAGCCTGTTCTATTCCATCTTTTGGAGAATCTGCGATGCTTGTGAGTACGGTGGGAGCATTATCAACAGGGATTCCGGTACCATTATCTCTAATTGATATGTTTCTTAAATTTGGGTCTATTTTTATAGAAACAATACCATCTTTTGTTTTATTCAAAATCTTTTGTTCTACAGCAGAATTAATAGAGTCAAAAGCGTTTTGAACATACTCGCGATAGATGATTTTAGCGTCTGGGTACATTGAAAACATCAACATATCAAGAAGCTTCTTTCCAATATGTGAATTAACTTTTTGTTCCATAATTAACCGTTAGGGAATTGCTTATACGTTGGTCTTGGAAATTTGATATTCACGATAGAGCGCAGCGCAGGATTTGAAATGATGTATTCACCAGGGCTTAAGCGAGTCATCATATTTTGATACACCTTTGGAATGTATCGATAATCAGGCTTAGATACCTCTATCGCATTAGTTCTTCCGTATGCTTGGGTAGCACAGTTTCCTTTCACTCGGTCGTGAATTGCACTCCTGAATTGTTCAACAGAGAATAAGATTATTCCTAATGAACGACCTCTTTCTGCAATGTCAAGGAGTTGTTTCAATATAGGCGAGTTTTTGGGAATATCTGTTGAAGCGTATTTGTTTAGCTCGTCCACAAATAAGATTACCTTATCAGGAATATCTGAGCGGTCAGCTCCAAGTTTCATGTCATAAATTGCACGAGCAACAGAACCGAATACAAAGCTCTGTGAGTTTTCGTCAAGTCGTGCAATATCGATTACAAAGACATCTCCTGCTTTAAGATTATTTGCTATTTCTTTAGTAACATCGCACTGAAGATTGGTATCTTGGTTGACAAAAATCTCATTAGATATAGCCTTACTAATACATCTTTTGAATTTTCGCCAGCTTGAAACCTGTATTTCTTTAGACGTACCTGTTGAACCGGCAACAGTGCATTGGTCTATTTGTTCTTTTAGTGTACTCCATTTAGAAACGCCTCCAAAGTTGCCACTTCCATTTAGTATAAAATTAATACAACTTTCAAGTGTTCCTGTGCTGTCATCTTCATTTGCCAAAAGCAAATCTAATTTATCTTTGCTTTCCTCATAAGTGAAAACGTATGTAGATGCTTTGCCCTCTGAGATTTGATCTTTTACATCACTGGGGTCTGCGTATGATTGTACATTTGCAGTTTTTTTATCCTTAGCATATGGATAAAAATATCTTACAGACGAAAACGGCTCGGTAGAAATACCTAACTCTTTGTATATATCTTTGTCTTTTTGTGAAAGTTCTGGATTTGGTTCATCAATAGCCATTAAATCGCGACCTTTAACATTAAAGAACACGAATGCAGCAGTTTCGCCATTTTCAGTTCTGAATTTGCTTTGGATTATTTTTAGCAAAAACATTGAATATGAAGTTTTTGCAGCAAGTCCTGAAATACCAGAAACATTTATATGCGCTCCATCAGGACCGACCAAGAAGTGGGAGTTTAATATAACTTTCACTCGTTTGGTTTCTTCACCCTTGTACATTTGCAGATAACCACATACAAGCGGATTTTTCACATCTTCTTCTGACAAGCCTAACGCAGTTTTGATGTCTTCTTCATCGCAGAGGCTGACTTGCTGCCCGTCAAGCACAGGAGTGTATATGTCTTTTGTGTTACATACTACACGAGCTTTAACGTAATTCATACCAAGTCTATTCATATTGCCGATTTCCATATCGGTATCACCAAAGTCACTTGAAATATAACTGGTGAAATGACTTGTAGCATCAGTTACATGATTTATTTCTTCAATAACGCCATAAGTAATAGAATTGCTTTCGTGAGCAACTTTTATTATATCAAATGGACTGAGGATTTGTTTTTTGTCTGTCCAAAAATAGAAATCATCTATTGTTGACGGACTTTTTTCGGTTGCAGAAACCTTTCCAATTATCCGAGTCATAATTAAAAAAGATTGATGAATATATCGTTGTTTATATAATTTGACTTACAAAATGTTTCTGTAAGGAATACTGGGTATAAATGATTTGCCCATCGAGAATCTTGCCCAAAACAAACAGGGTAGGCTTCTCTGATTATATTGGCAGATATGGTGTCAATTATATCTGTTGAAATAAAATCACCATCATTACTAATTACCATTTCACATTTGACAACGTCAGAAAAGTTGGTTTCTCTAAAGTTACTATTTCTAATTCTTAGGTACCAAACAGCAAATTCACGCCCAGAATGTTCAGACTTGTATCGATATACTTTTGTGCGTTCAAAAGGTTTAAGATTGCAAATAGTTATAGATAATCTATTGCCTTCAAAGTTTGGCAGTAATTCGGGGTCAAACGATTTGCTAACTCCTACTACATGTTGATAATTTGCCCGCATAAGATTCCATTCTGAATCGCTCATATTTGAAAATCGAGGGTTGTATTCAATTGAGCCATCTTTTAACAGGTAATTCTCATCATCAAGTAGATTGTCTGCACACAATTTAGAAACTAATCTTTGCTCGTCGTCTGTCATTTCTGATTGAATGACTGCAACTGCTCTGTTTTTAAATTTATCTTTATCTGATTCTGAACTATCCCCACCATCAGTTTTATACAACAAAAGATTGCTAAATTTTATACCTCTATCTTTAACAAATTTGATTCCGGAGATATGTTGATTTAGTTGAGATAAATAATAATTGCAGAAATTTGGGTCATCGTCTGTATTAAAATCGACTGGTAACGCAAGAACTAATTTGTGAAATAAAGCATACTTACGAAAAGAATCTCTATCCTTTCTTTCGCAACAACCAACGATAATTTGCCCGGCAAGAAATGGGAAAATTTTTTTGCCAATAGCTATGTCGTCAATCTTATATACGTGCCGAGAGCCGTCAAGGAAAAATGAAAAAATAGGACGAGTTTTCTTAATTAGCTTGTCACTGATTCTTATGGTATGAATTCTTCTGTCGTCAGTTTCAGCAAAGTCACTTTTTCTTGCGTGAGAAGTTTTCTTATCGTCATAAGAAAGTTCGTCAGAAACAGTTGTATCTAACGAGAATTTTTTTGTTCTGAAACAAGTGTATTTACCCTCTCCAGAATCTTGAATAAATTGTGATATTCGGCAATTGGGCATAACGCATCATGGTTTGAAAGAAAGAATATACAAATTTATTATTTTTAAAATGTAACGCCAATAGATCTGGTGCAAAATCTTGCTAAATTTAAAATAAATTAACCTCACGACGAGGATTCACATGCGTCATCATAAGTGTTTGAAGAGTATTTTTCACAAAATGCCTGAAATATTCACGCTGAAACTTTCCCTATTTGGAAATTTTTCCGCTCCTATGTAGAGAGTTTCAAACATCCGCGTCCGACTTTGCAAGTGGAGAGTGGCGAGGGAAGCAGATTTGTTCGAAGCAATAGAGCCCACTCCACTCTCCACTATCTTCGTTCCAATAAAACCACTAACTTCTAATTTCTAATTTCTAACTTCTAACTTCTAACTTCTAATTCCTAACCTCTAATTTCTCACCTCTAATATGTAATCGATGGTTTCGGGGTGGGTGGGGATGGTGAGGGTGAGGGTTTTGTCTTTGGATTGCTTGAATGGGAGCTTTTGGGTGGTGCCGAACACTGATACCGATTTCACTTTGCTGTTTAATGTGAGCGTGAGTGGCTTTCCAGCCATAGCGTTGTCGGTGATATGCACATATTGCACGTTGCCCTTACGGGTGATGGCGCCCCATGGCTGTGGCATCATGTCGCCAGCGGTGGTGCCGTAGATGGTCTCGCCGTATTCACGAAGCCACTTGCCCACACCTTTCAGGCGTTCGAGAGCTATGGCAGGGAGTTCGCCATTAGGTTGAGGGCCAATGTTGAGCAGCAAGTTTGCGCCCTTGCCCGAAGTGTTGATAAGCAGTTGCACAATCTGCGCCACCGACTTATAGTTCTGGTCCACCACCTTGTAGCCCCACATGCCGTTCATGGTTTGACAGGTCTCCAAAGGCAAACGGCTCACCGAAGCCGCCTTTTCCACAAATCCGGCGGTGTTTTCGCCAGGCAGGTCGCGCTCAAAAATCTGAATGTCCTCGCCGTCCTTAATCGCCTCGTGGTGGTTGTTGCCAATCAGGCAGGCAGGTTGCAGGCGGTGAATCATATCGTATTGCGGACGAAGTTGCCAGTCAAACGGAATGGAGTCGCTATCGTGGTCCCAAAAACCATCGAACCAAATGGCTCCAATCTTGCCGTAGCGAGTGAGCAGTTCGGTGAGTTGCTTGTTCATAAAGTCGTAATAGTGCGCCCAGTTGGCGTTTTCGGGCTTTTTGCCAGTGCGCAAACCGGTTCTGCCGGCTGGATAATCCTCGCGCGTCCAGTCGATATGCGAATAGTAGAGATGCAAACGTATGTCGGCATCATGGCACGCGGCAGCCAGTTCGCCCACCACATCGCGGTGGAATGGCGAAGCATCTACGATGTTATAATCCGACGCATCAGTTTTCCACATCGAGAAGCCATCGTGATGGCGTGTGGTGAAACAAACGTACTTCGCTCCAGCGTCTTTAAACGCCTCTACCCACTTTTTCGCATCGAAGCGGTGAGGGTAGAATGCATCGGCGGCTTTCGCATATTCGTTGCGGTCGGTGCCTGAATTTTGCAAATACCATTCGCCTTGGGCAAACATACTGTAGATGCCCCAGTGCAAAAATATACCAAATTTCATGTCGGCAAACTCGGCGCGCGAACGCAGATTCTCTGCCGAAGGCTCGTAGGGAGCAGTTTGAGCCACGCTTCGACCACCGATGCAAGCCAGCAACAGTGCCAAAGCCATCAACTTTCTCAATCTCATAAGCATTAAAAATTTATGTAATGGTGTAAAAAACATTGTCTTCCACAAAAATACACAAATTCCCGATATCCACCATAAAAAAGTCAACAAGTCTTACGAGTCAACAGGTCAACAAGTGTGGGGAAATTAGGGTTCAATGGAAAATTTCTGGGGATAGATTATGCATTGTTGTCAAATCGTGAATGGAATCAAAAACAAAAACATAAAAAACAGCCTTGGAGCAAAGTGGAATG
>OGPL01000094.1_pt1 | contig 88635 bp, 77 predicted proteins | sample 1552901 | NCBI WGS metagenome assembly OGPL01 (sample SAMEA2580244, study PRJEB22360) | human gut metagenome | biome: human gut; feature: human-associated habitat; material: faeces | place: Denmark | collected 2008/2010 | reverse complement strand
ACAAAAAAGAAACGACGGACAAAAAGTATCATGAGAATCCGTATCGTGCTGTAAACTTTGCAAAAGATGCAGATGGAAATCTCTTATGTCCAAACGGTCGAAAATTCCTCTTCAAGAGAACACAGCATGTGAAATATAATAAATATGGAAGAACGGAAGAATTATACGAATGTGAATCTTGTGAAGGGTGTCAGCATAAACAGGAATGTTGTCCGAGAGCACACAAAAACCGAACGATCCGAATGAATCAGGAATTAACTGCTATCCATCAGGAAGTGCTGCAAAATCTTGAATCCATACATGGTGCTCTCTTGAGAATGAACCGAAGTATTCAATCGGAGGGAACTTTTGGTGTATTAAAGTGGGATAAAGCGTATAAAAGATTATTGCGAAGAGGCGAGAAAAATGTAATTCTCGAGCTTACACTGATTTCATGTGGATTCAATCTTTATAAATATCACAACAAAAAGCAACGACAGACGAAAGTTGCATAAAACTTAAGCAGGCGTGATTAGCCGAGCTTTATTAAATGCACCATTTTTTATACCCAAAGATGCAGACTTGCTTAGAAATAGAAAAGTTAATACAAAGAAACGCCAAAACCGACATTTGCCGGAATTGGCGTTTCTTATATTAGGGACTTATTTTACAGCCCCTTTTATCTTGTAAAATTCTAAGCTGAAAAATTACATGGTTTCTCCATCTGTTTTACAAGAATGAAGATGTGAGGCCAGACATTCAACAGCTATTTCCATAGCATCCTTTAAAGAGTCTGCCTGTGTTACAAGATACTTGACTGTTTAGGCGCGCAGACCCCGCAAAGAAGCCGTCGTTTCCGACAGCACATTTTGGTTGCGGATTATCCCCAGCATGATGCCGACCAGCAGCGAATTGAATACACTGTTGGCAAAACCGTAGGACAAAAACGGGACACTTGCGGTATAGACCGGACTGCAGCCCAAATTGGTCAGTACAAAATGTAAAAGCTCAAAAAGAAGAATCCCACTTGCAGCAGTGCCGGCCAGCAGAGCCAGACGGTTGCTCTGGTGCAGGGCATAGTGAAGACTGCGCAGTACAAGGACTGCAAGCGCAACGATCACAAGAATACCGGATACGATACCAAACCACAGGAAGATGCTGTGCAGGACATAGGTGGAGGCAAGGCTTTCCGTATCCACATAGGAACTGATTGTGCCGCCACCAAAGGCAAGCATCTGCTGCTGCTCCAGCGCAAGCATTTGCTGGACGTAGTTTGAACCCTTCAGAAATTCCGTCAGGCGGTCACGCATATAGGAGTTCTGAAAGAACAGAATCACAAAGCAGGCGGCTGCCGCCACGTAGGGGAGCACCGTCAGCAGCCAGAGTGTCCTTTTAGAGCTGCCAGTCAGTATGCCACGATGAATGGCAAGGCAGAGCAGCAAAAGCGTCAGGCATCCGGCAGCAAGCACCGTTGACCAAGTGATAATTGTGCCAAAAAGCATCCGGACGAGAAACAAAAGCGTTAGTCCGTGCAGGAACCAAATGGCTTTTGCCCCCTTATCCCGTAGCCGGTATAACAGCAGGGCATATACCAGCGGATAGACCAGTGCCAGATAGTAGCAGAGGGTGTACTGCCGACCGTAAAAGCCGAAGAACCATGGCGGTAGCAGACCAAGTAAAAAGATTGCCAGAAGAATCCATGCGCCTTTTGCAAGATACATGTAGTTGCCAAAGATGCACAGCAGAAGGAGGCCAAGCCCGATTGCATTGTAAAGGATGGTGCGCTGCAGATAGGTATCGGACAGGATGGCAGTATCGGGTGTAAGGTGTGTATATACCAGATACTGCATCGCAATTCCGAGTACAGTCAGTACGACAGCCAGACCAAACAGCGCGATTGGAAACTTCGGGCGGTGTACCTGATTGAGAGCTTCCCCGGTGGAAACCGGATCACCCATCTGCCGCACAGCCTCCTGCATTGCAACAGCTTCACTCATACCGGAGGCACGGTAATCCTGTGCCTGTTCTTCAATATGATCCTGAATTTCTGCAAGGATACTTGCCCGCGCATGCGGATTTACGATCTGCTCTCCGAGCGTCTGCAGGTACTCTTTTTCATCCATCCTAACATCCTCCTTCCATACTCAGTACATTGGTGACTGCCGACTGATAGGTCATCCATTCCTGCTTTTTTTCGGAAGAATGATGCCGGCCGGCCTCTGTCAGCTGGTAATATCTGCGTTTTTTCCCGGAAGAAGCATCCTCGTAGGACATTACATAGCCCTTGCTCTCCAGGGAGTGGAGCAGTGGATACAGGGTGCCGGCTTTCAGTTCAAAGACGTTGTTGGATTTGCTGCGAAGAGCTTCAATCATTTCGTAGCCATACATATCTTTCGTTTCCAAAAGGCGCAGAAGCAGCAATGCCATGCTTCCCTGTACGAGATTTTTGTCAATACCCATGGTATATGACCTCCTTTCAGTGATAAGTACTATAGACTGCCTATACATGAAAGTATATATCGACAGCCTATACATGTCAAGCAAAGGAAAAAGCGTTGTGCAATATGCACGAAAAATAGAAAGGAAAACTTACTTATTTCACAAAAATGAGAATAACACTTGCGAAACTGTGCAAAAAAGGTGTATACTTTGTTTACTGAAAACGTTACCGGAAACATTGCCGTGAACGTTTTCGACCAGGGGCTGCCGTATGGACGGTAACTCTACGAACGTATTTATTTCAGGAGGGTGAAAATATGAAAAAGAAAATTGTATCAGCATTAATGGTTGCCGCAATGGTTGTCACAGCATTCGCAGGATGCGGAAGCGATAAGGGTGGCACATCCACACAGGGTGGAGACAAGACCAGCAAGAGTTCTGGAAAGGTTTACATGTTAAACTTTAAACCAGAGACAGACGAAGCCTGGCAGGATCTGGCAGAGACCTATACCGATCAGACCGGTGTAGAGGTAAATGTGCTTACTGCAGCAGACGGACAGTACAACACAACATTACAGTCCGAGATGGCAAAGTCAGATGCACCTACCATCTTCAATGTGGGAAATTCTTCCGCAGCACAGACATGGAACGATTATACATATGATCTGAAGGACTCTGAGCTTTACAAGCATCTGACAGATAAGTCTCTTGTAATCAACTCTGATGATAAGGTAGCTGCCATTGCAAACTGCTATGAGTGCTACGGCCTGATCTACAACAAGACAATTCTGGAAGGATACTGTGGCATGGATGGTGCTGTAGTTTCTTCGGTAGATGAGATTAACAACTTTGATACTTTAAAGAAAGTTGCAGATGACATCAATTCCCGTATTGATGACATCAATAAAGAACTTGGAACTGACCTGACAGAGGCATTTGCTTCCGCAGGACTGGATGACGGATCTTCCTGGAGATTTGCCGGACATCTTGCCAATATGCCACTGTACTATGAGTTCAAGGATGATGGATGTGACCTTACAGCCGGGGAAGAGTCCATTAAGGGAACTTATCTTGATAACTTCAAAAACGTATGGGATATGTATGTATCTGATTCCGCAGCAGATCCTAAGACATTAAATTCCGGTGCATTAAATGCAGAGTCTGAGTTTGGTATGGGAGAGGCAGTCTTCTACCAGAATGGTGACTGGGAGTTCTCTCCGTTAACAAACGAGGAGAACGGATATGTCGTTACAGCAGATGACTTATCCATGATGCCAATTTACTTTGGTGTAGATGATGAGAATGAAGGACTTTGTGTTGGTACTGAGAACTACTGGGCAGTGAACGCAAAGGCATCTCAGGAAGATATTGATGCAACACTTGAGTTCTTAAACTGGGTAATCACTTCTGACGAGGGACGTGATGCCATTACAAATCAGATGGGACTTACTGCTCCATATGATACATTTACAGGTGATTACGAGACAAAGAATGCATTTGCACAGGCTGCAAACAAGTTAATGACTGACGGAAAAACATCTGTAGCATGGAGCTTCAATGCTACTCCAAACGTAGATGACTGGAGAGCGGATGTTGTTTCTGCCCTGACTGCCTATACCGCAGGTGAAGGTGAGTGGGATGCTGTAAAGACCGCATTTGTTGATGGATGGGCAAATCAGTGGAAGATCGCCCATGAAGATGATGCACAGTAATCAAAGATGATGGGAAAAGGGGTAAGTGGCATGCCGCTTACTCCTTTTTTAAAAGAAGCACCTGCAGTGCAGGCTGGTACTGGCAGGGGCTGCAGTTAGTGAAAGGAATGTATTATGGAAAAAGCAATTAAAAAATATTTCCCGATTTTTCTGCTTCCGACAATGATTGCGTTTGCAATTGGATTTATTGTACCGTTTGTATATGGAATTTTCTTATCTTTTTGTAAGTTCACAACCGTTACAGACTGGAAATGGAAAGGGTTACAGAATTATTCGAGAATCTTTTTTGTAAACGGAAAGTTAGACACAACATTTATTCATTCATTATGGTATACAGCGTTATTTACGGTTGTATCGGTGCTGATCATCAATGTGATTTCATTTCTCATTGCGATGGCACTTACCAAAGGCATCAGGGGTACCAATCTTTTCCGTACCGTATTTTTCCTGCCCAACCTGATTGGTGGTATCGTACTCAGTTATATCTGGTTAATGATTTTTAACAGCGTATTATCCAATTTCTCCAAGACAATCGTATCCACACAGTGGTATGCGTTCTGGGGTATGATTATTGTAGTATGCTGGCAGCAGATCGGATATATGATGATTATCTATATTGCAGGAATCCAGAATATTCCGGGAGAATTAATCGAGGCGGCAAAGATTGATGGTGCAAATTCCTGGCAGCTGCTTCGGTATGTAACACTTCCGATGCTGATGCCGACGATCACCATTTGTACATTCCTGACGCTGACCAATGGATTTAAGTTATTTGATCAGAACTTCGCTCTGACCGGTGGTAATCCGGCTAAGATGTCACAGCTTCTGGCATTAAATATTTATGACACAATGTACGGCACGACCGGATGGCAGGGCGTTGGTCAGGCCAAAGCGGTTATCTTCTTTATTCTGGTTGCAGTTATTGCGCTGATTCAGAATAAACTGACCACAAGCAAGGAGGTGCAGGACTAATGGCTAAAAAGAATAACAATCAGGTAAGTGCTGTCCGTCAGGCAAAACATGGCTGGATCTGGACACTGGCATTTACGGTTATCAGCATTTTATGGATTGCACCCATTCTGGTAGTCCTTTTAAATTCCTTTAAAAGAAAAGCCTTTATTTTCAGACATCCGTTTACACTTGGAACAGAGCCGCTTTCCGCTGGCTGGGATAAATTTATTCATGGTGTTGAACGTGCATTCTGTGGCTGGTTGAACTATTCCAACGGTATCCGTAAGACAAATTTCTGGAACAGTTTTGGGATTTCCCTGTTTATTACAGTAGGGTCGGTTGCATTGATTATTATCTGCTGCTCCATGTGTGCATGGTATATTACCAGAGTCCATACAAAAGTGACGAAAACAATTTATGTACTGTGTCTGTTTTCCATGATTGTTCCATTCCAGATGGTAATGTTTACGTTATCAAAATTTGCAAACCTTTTACATCTGTCCAATCCTCTTGGAATTATTGTTGTATATCTGGGATTTGGAGCGGGGCTGGCCGTTTTCATGTTTACCGGCTTTGTAAAGGGAATTTCCCTGGAAATTGAAGAAGCTGCAATGATTGATGGATGTACACCATTACAGACCTTTTTTAAGGTGGTTTTTCCAATTTTAAAGCCAACGACGGTAACGGTAGCAATCCTTGAGGCAATGTGGGTATGGAATGATTACCTTCTGCCGAGTCTGGTGTTGAATATTAATAAGTATAAAACCATTCCGATCGCAATCCAGTTTCTGAAACAGAGTCATGGACAGATCGACTGGGGTGCCATGATGGCAGTACTTGTTCTTGCAATTCTGCCAATTATTATCTTTTATATTGTGTGCCAGAAATATATAATAGAAGGAGTTCTTGCAGGTGCTGTCAAGGGCTAGAAAATAGACCTTTCGTCTGTATATACGAGGTGAAGGAATGACAATTGTAGATATTGCGAAAGAGGCAGGATATTCTGTCAGTACGGTTTCCCGTGTCCTGAATGGAAGAAGAGATGTCAGCGAAGAAGCCCGTGACCGCATTATGCGAATTGTGGAAGCTTACCAGTTTGTACCAAATAACAATGCCAAGCATTTAAAACAGACCGTGAGCCAGAGTATTCTGATTCTCGTAAAAGGTACTTCGAATATGCTGTTTACAAATATCATAGAGGTAATTCAGGATACTATCGAGGGATCGGATTATTCCCTGCGGGTGCATTATCTGGATGAAGATGCAGATGAAGTGAAAGAGGCTGTGCGGATGTGCAGGGAACATAAACCGATGGGGATTTTGTTCCTTGGAGGTAATATACAGTACTTTCATGAAGAATTTGAACTGGTCAATGTTCCGTGTGTGCTGGTGACAGATCGGGCGGATAAACTGGGATTTCGGAATCTTGCATCAGTTTCAACAGATGATATGGCAGCTGCGGAGATGGCGGTTGATTATCTGTTTGATCACGGACATCGCGATATTGCTGTTATCGGGGGAGATATGGCATTATCTTCCCCAAGTAAATACCGTAAAGCAGGAGCGAAGCGCAGCTTTATAAAACATGGCTGTGAATTTGAGGAAGAAAGTTATGCGGTAGCGCGGTTCTCATATGAGAGTGCATACAATGCCATGAACCGGATGCTGGCTTCCCAAAGATCCATTACAGCGGTTTTTGCCATGAGTGATGTGATGGCAGTTGGTGCCATGCGCGCAATTTTTGATGCGGGTCTGCGGGTACCGGAGGATATCTCGGTGATCGGATTTGACGGAACACTTCTTGCAGATTATTATAATCCAAAGATTGTGACGGTTTGTCAGGGGTATGAAAAGATTGCCAGAAAAAGTATTGATCTGTTGTTTGGCATGATTGATCTCAACAAACCGGCCACACATGAACTGGTTCCATTTAGTTTAAAAAACACAGAGAGCGTAAGCTCTATTTGATTTCTGCTTATTTTTAAGAAGCCGTGCAGCGTTGCTGCACGGCTTTAATTGATTGAGGGACGGAGCAGCCGGTAGATGGCTGCTGCAAGTGGCACGGCAAACAGGATTCCCCAGATACCGAATGCCCCACCGCCGACAATGACTGCGGCAAGTACCCAGATGCCGGGCAGCCCGATGGAATGTCCGACCACACGGGGATAGATAAAATTGCCTTCGATCTGCTGGAGAATTGTTAAAAAGATAAGAAATACCAGTGCTTTTACCGGGGAAACCGTAAGAAGCATACACGCACCGGCTGCGGCACCGATATAAGCTCCGATGACCGGTAGCAGCGCGGTTACACCTACAAGACAACCGATCATGGCAGCATAGGGGAGACGCAGAATCCACATGCCGATGGTACAAAGCATACCGAGGATTACGGCCTCTATGGTCTGCCCTGCCAGAAAATGATGGAAGGACTGATTGAGAACCGTCAGTACATAACGTATTTTTTTCCCTTGGAAAACACCGAAACACCGGTCGATCAGGGAACTGCCCATCCGTAAGAGGGATTCTTTGGCAGCAAGCAGATAAAAAGAAAACATCAGTCCCGGCAGAAAAATTAAAAGCCAGCTGCCAAGTTTCTCCAGGGAAGTTTTCATGCCTTTTGCCAGACGGGGGATTTTTGCAATCAGTGTATCCCAGCAAAAGGGTTCATTCATCCATGCCCGGATTTCGTTTCCCATGCCAAGATCCATTTGCAGATGTTCGTTTGCCCACTCACACAGTAATTCTAAAACCTGGGGGAAATCGGTTGCGATGATCCGGATGCAGGATAACAGCTGAGGGACGATCATCCACCATAAGATCAGGATCACAAGCACAAGCGAAAGGTAGGAGAGTGTCATACATAGGGGACGCTGTAAGGGCGCAATGGCTGCCATACGGCATATTCTTGCATATCCTTTTTCGTAAAAACACATAAGGATATTAACTACATAGGCAATCATACAGCCGATCAGTAAGGGAAGGACTGCGCGGAAAACAGTTTTTGCAATTACTGCCAGAATGGGCAATACATAAAATAGTGAACCATACATAGGGCATACTCCTTTTCCTCTACAAATATTTATTAGTTTGGGCAAAAGAAAGCGGGATTATGTAAAAATAAGGAAATGTTAAGGTAGAATCATGGTTTCGCCCCTTGAAATCATGGAGAAAGAAAGCTAGAATACAAAACAGATGATAGAATCAAAAAGTATTGCTTATTTAAAGAAGGGATTCGATGATGAAAAAAGGACTGGTCATGGAAGGCGGAGCCATGCGTGGAATGTTCACCGCCGGAGTCATCGACGTGATGATGGAGCATCAGATAACATTTGACGGAGCGATGGGCGTGTCAGCAGGGGCAGTGTTTGGCTGTAATTATAAGTCCGGTCAGCCGGGACGCGTCATTCGTTACAATGCAGCGTACTGTAATAAACCGCAGTATGCGGGACTGCGCACATTTTTGAAAACAGGGGATATGTTCGGGGAACAGTTCTGTTATCATGATATCCCAGAGCATCTTGACCCATTTGATTATGAGACTTACCGCAAGAATCCGATGGATTTTTACGTGGTGGTGACAGATGCCAAAACCGGGAAAGCTCTTTACAAAAAAGTGGATCGGTGTGATAAGACAGAAATGGAATGGATGAGAGCATCGGCATCCATGCCGATTGTGTCAAAGCCGGTCTGTGTAGACGGATATGAATTGCTTGATGGAGGCGTAGCAGATTCTATTCCGGTGCAGAAAATGCAGGAACTTGGGTTTGATAAAACGGTAGTGGTTCTGACGCAGCCGCGGGATTATGTGAAAAAAAAGAATCAGCTGATGCCGCTGGCGAAAGTATCGCTTCGCAGGTATCCGGCGATGATTGATGCCATGGAACACCGGCATGAGCATTACAACGAAGAACTGGAATATATCAGGGAAAAAGAAGAACGTGGGGAATTGTTTGTCATTCGTCCGCCAAAAAAGATAGAAGTCAGCAAAGTAGAAAGAGACCGGCAGAGACTCCTTGCCGCCTACCGCATGGGACGGGAGACGATGAAGGAGCATATGCGCAGTCTCGAGCGTTTCCTGAAATAAGCACCTGTTACAGGAAACGGTAAATCAGGATCGCCAGCACAATTCCGATGATGCCGGCGATCGTTATTTTTATGGTTAATCCAAATGTGAGCACCAGAATTCCCAGATCAAGTACCAGTGGGTTGGAAAGACCAAAGGTCTGTCCGTAATTCAGCCAGCGGAGAGCCGGAACACCGGCACTAAGCTGACCGATAAAGCCACCCAGTACAACACCTGCGAGAATCATCAAAAGAAGTGCCCAATAGTTTTTTCCAGCAGTTCCTTTTGCCATAAAATATCCTCTTTTCTAAAGTCTAGAATCCTATCATAACATAAAAAGTTAAAAATCACAAAGGATACATGTTTTTTGTATAGAACAGCATTGAAGCCTTTGGTTTTTTGTGATAAATTAAACATATCGGCATGAATTGGTATATGGGGGAGGACAATTGAAAAAAATAGCATTGATATCAGACGGCTGGCGCCGGATGATCACGTATGCCTGGGTAGATGGGATCATCCGGCGGATCAGGGAACTGGATGAGGATATTGCTTTGTATCAGTACAATTGTTATGGCAATTGGAGCAAAGATGCATTGCATAATACGGGCGAATATAATATTTATAATCTGCCGGATCTGTCAGCGCTTGATGGAATTATACTGGATGGAAGCAATATTGTGGATGTCCGGCAAAAAGAAAAGATTGTAGAACGCCTGCAGAACTGTGGGGTTCCGGTTCTTTCCCTGGATTGGTATATCAGCGGATTTTATTATGTAGGCGCAGATAACCGGCGTCCGATCCGTGAACTTATGACACATTTATACGAAGTGCATGGATGCCGCAGATTTGTTTTTGCCGGAGGCCCGGAAGATGCTTTCGGAAATTTTGAACGTGTTGCTGCGTACTGCGAATGCCTGAAAAAATATGGAATGACATTGGATGACAATCCGATTTTATGTGGGGATTACGACTATGAGACCGGCGTGAACTATATGCGGGAGTATGTCCATAGCGGCTCGAAACTTCCGGATGTGTTTGTCTGTGCAAATGACAATATTGCGGCAGGAATCTGTGCAGAGGCAGAACAGTGGGGGTACCGCGTACCGGACGATTTTCTGGTGACGGGCTTTGATAATCTGGATAAGGCAGCCTATTTCCGTCCGCAGATTACGACTGTATTTCAGGACCGGGAGGAGATCGGAAAGCTTTGTGTGGATGTACTGCTCCGTATCTGGGAAGGAAAACCGGTGGAAGAACGCAACTATATTCCGGTTACCTGTATTTACGGAGAAAGCTGTGGCTGTCCGAATAACGGCATGGTAAACTACCGCGAATATATAAAGGAAAAGATTGTTGCAACGGTCAAAAAAGATGAAGATGATTCCCTTCTCGTGGAATTGGAAGCGCAGATGGCAAGGTGCAATGGTTTCCGGGAAATTTTTGAATATATTGTTGACTATTTCCAGAAACTGAGATGTGACGGGGTATATTTTGTGGTGGATCGCAAGCTGTTTGCGGCCGATGAGGATACGGATTTTCCGGTGGAAGGCTATGATGAAAAGAATCTTGTGGTGGCAGATGGATTTGAGAACCATAAGAGAATGGCATTTGCCAGTGTCGGGGAACTGAACCGCCATCTGGAAGAAACAGGAAGCCAGAATGCCTATCTGTTTACCCCGATTCATTTCCGGGAACAGTCGGTTGGCTATCTGGTAATGAAAAACGGACGATTTCTGTATGATAATCCATATTATTATGACATTCACAGCACGATTGTAAAGACACTGGAAACGCAGTTTAAGCAAAAACAGCTGGAGAATGCAGCAAACAAACTCCAGATGCTGTACAACAGGGACCCGCTGACCGGTATCTGTAACCGGATTGCGTATACGGACATTATCCGTCCGGCATTTGCAAAGTATCAGGAAAAGGGAATAGCATGTGCGCTTGTCTTTGTGGATGCGGATGATTTTAAATCTGTGAATGACACATATGGACATGAATTTGGAGATCAGGTACTGATAAGAATTGCACAGGTTCTTGAGGAAGAATGCCCAGAACAGGGATATGTATGCAGATACGGAGGCGATGAGTTCATCGGATTTTTCCCATATGCGACTTCCGAAAAGGCACAACAGTACACGGATCGTGTGCAGAGCCGGCTGACCAAGGAAAACATTATGATCAGTATCGGTGTAGAGCTGACGTTTGCGGGGGGAGAAGAGACTATAGATGAGTATCTGTCACTTGCCGATCAGAATATGTACTGCCAGAAACAAATGCGCAAAGAAAGCAGGAAAAATATCGATTGATAATAGATTGACAAATTTATCTTACCAATGTATAGTAACTTAGTAGGAATACTAAGCTTTAAATGCTGTACATTTTTTTAAGAAAGAAGAGATATATTATCATGAAGATTTCAACAAAAGGCAGATATGCCATGAGACTGATGCTGGATCTGGCATTGAACAACACAGGAGCGCCGATCAGTTTAAAAGATGTTGCAAGACGTCAGGAGATTTCCGACAAATATCTGGAGCAGATTATTTCCGTATTGAACCGCGCCGGTTATGTGCGCAGTGTGCGTGGAGCACAGGGGGGATATCTGTTGCGTAAAGCACCGGAGGAGTATACCGTTGGAATGATTCTCCGCCTGACCGAGGGATCGCTGGCACCGGTTGCATGTCTCGATGAGGGAGACGACGTCAACTGTGAGAAACGGGAAGACTGTGTTACCCTGATTCTCTGGAAAAAGATTAATGATGCCATCTGCAGTGTTGTGGATCATATCACATTGCAGGATCTGGTTGACTGGCAGAGAGAAAAAAATGGGGATTATGTGATATGAGGTATCTCGAAGAGACATCTCATGCGATGTGCTCCTTATTAAAAAAGAAAAGAAAGTAGGAAGAGTATGAGTAAATTAATCTATCTGGACAATGCGGCTACCACACAGGTATACCCGGAAGTTCTTGATGCGATGCTCCCGTATTTTACGGAGCATTACGGTAATCCGGCAGCTATTTACAGCTTTGCAGGAGAGTCGGAGCGTGCGGTCGCAAAAGCAAGAAAGCAGATTGCAGATGTGATCGGGGCAAAGACCGAGGAAATTTATTTCACCGGAGGCGGAAGCGAGTCCGATAACTGGGCACTCAAAGCAACCGCAGAGGCATACAGCAGCAAGGGAAAGCACATTATCACATCCGCGATCGAGCACCATGCGATCCTGCACACAGCACAGTGGCTGGAATTGCACGGATTTGAAGTGACTTATGTCGGTGTGGATGAAAATGGTAAGATTAAGCTGGACGAGCTTGAGGCAGCCATTCGTCCGGATACAATTCTCATCTCTGTCATGGCAGCAAACAACGAGATCGGAACCATCGAGCCACTGAAGGAAATCGGTGCGATTGCAAAGAAACACGGGGTACTGTTCCATACCGATGCGGTACAGGCATTTGCACATGTGCCGATCAACGTGGATGAGATGAATATCGACATGCTCAGTGCCAGTGGTCATAAGATTAATGGACCAAAGGGAATTGGCGTGATGTATATCCGTAAAGGGGTCAAGATCCGTTCCTTCATTCACGGAGGTGCACAGGAACGTCAGCGCCGTGCCGGAACACACAATGTTCCGGGTATCGTTGGAATTGGAAAAGCAGCGGAACTTGCAGTTGCCAATATGGAAAAGAACACGGAGTATGAAGTAAAACTGCGTGATCATCTGATCGAGCGTGTGCTTGCAGAGATCCCGTACACCCGCTTAAACGGAGACCGTACCGACCGTCTTCCAAATAATGCAAACTTCTGTTTCCGGTTTATCGAGGGAGAATCCATGCTGATCCTTCTCGATCAGGCGGGCATTTGTGGCAGCAGCGGAAGTGCATGCACATCCGGATCATTAGATCCGTCACACGTGCTTTTAGCAATCGGACTGCCACACGAGATTGCACATGGAAGTCTTCGTCTGACACTTTCCGAGAAGACAACCATGGAAGATATTGATTATACGGTAGATAAATTGAAGGCAATTATCGAACGTCTGCGCAGCATGTCTCCTCTGTATGAGGATTTTGTGCGGAAAAACGGATAGAATATTTTGCAGAAGGAGAGAAACAAAATGTACAGCGAAAAGGTAATGGACCATTTTAATAACCCAAGAAACGTAGGAGAGATTGAGAACCCAAGTGGTGTTGGCACTGTTGGAAATGCAAAGTGCGGAGACATCATGCGTATGTACCTGGATATTGATGACAATGGCATCATCCAGGAGGCAAAATTTAAAACTTTCGGCTGCGGTGCAGCAGTGGCAACCAGCAGTATGGCAACCGAGCTTGTAAAGGGTAAGACGATCCAGGAAGCACTGCAGGTAACCAACAAGGCCGTTATGGAAGCACTCGACGGACTTCCACCAGTGAAGGTGCATTGCTCCCTGCTGGCAGAGGAAGCAATTCATGCTGCTTTATGGGATTATGCAGAGAAACACAATATCAAGATCGAGGGATTAGAGCGCCCGGTCAACGATATCAGTGAGAAGGAAGAGGCTCCGGAAGAGGAGTATTAAATGAAAGAAAAAGTAGTTGTCGGCATGTCCGGAGGTGTGGATTCCTCCGTGGCGGCCTATCTGTTAAAAGAACAGGGATACGATGTGATTGGTGTCACCATGCAGATCTGGCAGGATCAGGATGTCTTTGTGCAGTCACAGGAGGGCGGATGCTGTGGACTTTCCGCGGTAGATGATGCCCGCCGTGTGGCGGAGCGTCTGGAAATTCCTTATTATGTGATGAATTTTAAGGAAGATTTCCACAAATATGTCATTGATTATTTTGTGTCAGAATACGAAAAAGCGCGTACACCGAATCCGTGTATCGCCTGCAACCGTTATGTCAAGTGGGAGTCACTGCTTCATCGTTCACTGGAGATCGGTGCGGATTATATTGCCACCGGACACTATGCGCGTATCATGCAGCTGCCGAATGGCCGCTATACGATCCGCAATTCCGTTACAGCGGCGAAGGATCAGACCTACGCACTTTACAATCTGACACAGGATCAGCTTTCCCGTACCCTGATGCCGGTGGGAGATTATGATAAGCCTCATATCCGCCAGATCGCAGAGGAGATCGGTCTTCCGGTTGCCACAAAGCATGATAGTCAGGATATCTGTTTTGTACCGGATCATGATTATGCCTCTTTTATTACACAGGAGACCGGAAAAGAAAGCAAACCGGGTAATTTTGTCGATGAAGAAGGAAACATTATGGGACAGCACCGCGGGCTGATTCATTACACGATCGGGCAGCGCAAGGGTCTTGGCATTTCTTCATCCACGCCTATTTTTGTCAAGGAACTTCGTCCGCAGACAAACGAAGTCGTGCTTTGCAAGTCCGAAAGCCTGTTTTCTCGTGACTGTCATGTGGATAATATCAATTATATGGCAGAAGAAAAGTTGACCGGGCCGGTCAAGGCTATCGGTAAAATCCGCTACTCGCATGCAGGTGCACCGTGTACGCTGTATCCGCAGCCGGACGGAACACTGCTGGCACAGTTTGACGAACCGCAGCGTGCCATGACGCCTGGCCAGGCTGCTGTCTTTTATCAGGACGATCATGTGCTGTGCGGTGGAACAATTGAAACAGAATAGCGAAACATAAGTCTGGATTTCAGAAGCAGTGAATGCTATAATGAATCCAGGCTTATTTTTGTACGATAAACAGACAACACCAAAAGAGGAAATGATATGAAAGAGATTATTTTTTTATTTGTGTTGTTTGTTGCAAATGTAATTCAGGCGATTACCGGATTTGCCGGGACAGTGCTTGCCATGCCGCCATCGATATATCTGCTTGGTATGGATAACGCAAAGGTGGTGCTCAATGTTATGGCGCTGTTGTCCGGACTGATGATTGCAGTGATGAGTTATCATCATATGAATAAAAAAGAAGTTATAAAGATCTGCGTATGTATGGTTGCAGGCATGGCAATTGGTATTCAGATCTGTAAAACAGTGCCATCCGAGCAGATACTTCTGATTATTTATGGTGTGATTATCCTATTGATTGCAGGGAAAAATCTGTTGTGTCACAGACAGCGTACCCTGCCCAAAGCACTTTTGCTGGTTATTTTGTTACTGGCAGGAGTGATCCACGGAATGTTTGTCTCCGGAGGGGCGCTGCTTGTTGTTTATGCAGCACAGGTATTAAAAGAGAAGGAAGAATTCCGCGCAACCCTTGCACCGGTATGGGTGGTGTTAAATTCTATACTTCTGGTATCACAGGTACGGCAGGGCGTTTTTACAGAGGGAAATATCAGGTTAATTTTAATCAGTATTATTCCTTTGTTTATGGCGACCTGGCTTGGGAAGAAACTGGTAAAAAAGGTATCTCAGAAAGTCTTTTTGAACCTGACGTATGTACTTCTTCTGGTATCCGGTTTATCATTGATATTGTAGCGGGGGAAACATGAGTATTACGTTGAGAGAGATTGTAAAACAGGTGAAACATCTGGAGATGAAACTGGTTGCTGGGGAAGCAGGGCTGGATCGGGAAGTCCTTTGGACCCATATGGTCGATAGTGATACCATTTCTGCTTTTTTACAGGGGCAGGAACTTACTTTTACGACAGGAATCGGAATCAGTGAGAAGTTACCGCTGCTTCGGCTTGTGCAGGAAGTATATCGCAACGGAGCCAGCGGGATTGTGATCAATATTGGACCTTATGTTGAGAAAATCGGACAGGATGTTTTGGATTTTGCAAATGAAAAAGCGTTTCCGGTATTTGAAGTGCCGTGGAAAATCCACATGGCAGAAATTATGCGGATTATCTGTTTTGACATCACAAAAGAACAGCAGAGTCGGATTGAGGTATCCGCAGCACTTAATAATGCATTTTTGTGTCCGGCACAAGAAGAATTGTATACCGTTCCACTTATGAGGAAGGGGTATATGGCAGACAGTATTTATACAGCAGTTACGATCCGGGTGAAGATGCAGAAAAATACAGTGGAAGGCGAGCGTATGGAGCAGCTTTATTCGCGGCTGAGCAGCCATTTGCGCTGTAATTATAAGCGAATACTTTGCTGTGCGCAGGAAAAACAGCTGGTACTGGTTTTATGCGATTATACCGGGACAGAGAAAAAAGATGTGCTGACTTATATTTTTGAACATTTTTGTCAGGAACTAAAAGAAGGGGAGACTGCCCTTTTTTGTGTGGGAAACCAGGCAGAAGGACTTCGCCGGCTGTATAAAAGTTATGAGACCGCAAATCAGATGGCAGATGTAGCAGTTATGGGAAATATTCCAGGCGAACAATGCTGCGGCCGGCATAAACTTGTATTTTATAAAAATGCGGGGATGTTTCGCATTTTGTTTGCATTAAAAGACGAAGAAGTCATGCAGGGGTATGTAGAAGATACGGTACAGCCGCTTCTGGAATATGATGCACTGCACCATACCGATCTGGCAGGCGTCCTGCAATGCTATCTCCGGCATGACGGCAGTCTGCAGGATACAGCGAATGAGCTGATTGTCCACCGGAATACCGTAAACTATAAAATCAATAAGGCATCGGAGATTTTAAAGATGGATCTGACCAGATTGGAAAATCGTTTGCAGGTTATGCTCGGATTTGGCATCTGTCAGATACTTCACAAATAGAATTTGTACTCAAGTACAAAAAAAATTAGACTTTGAAACATTGTATCTGCTTTTTTTATGCGCTAATATAAAGGCAGATCAGACAAAGGCGTCCAATCACAGAAAGAATCTGTGAGATGGACGCTTTTTCTATTTTACAGTAACCAAAGAAATGGTCTGTTTATCGAAAAAATAAGCAAAAGTTCAAAGCATGAAGGAGGATACAATTATGAGTTTAACAGGAAAAGAAATCGCACAGATGCACAAAGATTACGTAATGCAGTCATGGTCAAAATCCGGTGTAGATGCATTACCGGTGGAAAGAGCAGAGGGAATTTATTTTTACGATTATGACGGGAAAAAATATGCTGATATGGCTTCCCTGCTGGTATGTTCAAATCTGGGACATGAACTTCCAGAGATTGTAGAGGCAATCAAAAAGCAGGCAGATAAGATGTGTTTTATGGCTCCGGCTTATGCGTCCGAACCGAAAAGTGTGCTTGCCAAGATGCTGGTAGAACTGGCAGGCGCAGATACATATAAGAGAGTATTTTTTACAAACGGTGGAGCCGAATCCAATGAAAATGCAATTAAAATGGCACGTATGGTAACCGGCAGAACAAAAATTTTTTCCTGCTACAGAAGTTATCATGGAGCAACCCTTGGTGCATCCAATGCTTCCGGTGACTGGAGAAGATATGCAGCAGAAATCGGAGGTGCGAATGGATTTGTACATTTCATGAATCCGCAGATGTACCGTGATGGCTATACAAAAGGAGTGGACGATGCTGAAGTAACAAAGAAGTATCTGGATGCACTGGATCTGCAGCTTCGGTATGAGGGTCCGCAGAATGTAGCTGCGATTGTGATGGAATCCATCGTCGGGGCAAATGGAGTGATTCTTCCACCAGACGGTTATATGGAAGGCGTGCGGGCGTTATGTGATAAATATGGAATTCTTTTAATCTGTGATGAGGTTATGGCAGGTTTTTACCGGACAGGAAAAGCATTTGCCTTTATGAATTTCGATATCAAACCAGATATTATTACATTTGCAAAAGGCGTGACCTGTGGTTATGTGCAGCTTGGAGGCTGTATTGTAAGTAAAGCGGTTGCAGAATATTTTGAGGAACATGTTCTGCAGTGTGGACTTACCTACAGCGGTCATACATTAGCATGTGCAGCGGGTGTTGCAGCGCTGACTTATTATAAGGAGCATGATATCGAGGGACATGTGGCAAAGATGCATGAAATCGTAGCTCCGTTTATGGATGAGATGGTAAAGAAACATAAATGTATCGGTGAGGCAAGATGCATTGGATTATTTGGAGCCTTAGAAGTTGTAAAGAACAAGGAAACCAGAGAGCCGATGCAGGAATATGGAGTACCTGGTCCGGTGATGCCATGGATTTTTGCAGAATTAAAGAAGCGTGGATTTGCAACATTCGGACGTGAAAATTTCATAGAGATCTGCCCGCCTTTGATTATTACAGAAGAAGAATTAAAGGAATATCTGCCAATTCTGGATGAAGTTCTTACCATGGTAGATGAGAAATATTGTGACTAACCGGAGGAATGCGTATGAAATGGGATTATTTACAGCCTGTTAAGATTTACTTTGGAAAAGGAAGGGTACAGGAAATAAAAAAAATAGCGCAGGAACTGGGGTGTGCCCGCGGGCTTCTGGTAGCCGGACCTTTCTTTTTTAAAAGTGGATTGGCAGAAAAAATTATGAAAGAATCCGAAGGAATGCTGGTTGCTTCCTTCGGGGATGTATCTCCAAATCCGGATGTAACAGAAGTGGATGCCTGTGCGGAAATTATCCGTCAGAATGATATCGGATTTGTGGTTGCCCTGGGAGGCGGAAGCCCGATGGATTGTGCAAAGGCTGCTGCAAGCGTGGCTTTGACACAGGATTCTATCCGGAAATACCATGGGACGGGGGTTGCACTTCCGGCGGAACATTTGCCGCTGATTGCGATTCCGACTACCGCAGGAACCGGAAGTGAGGTGACCTGTGTATCGGTTCTTTCGGATCATGCAAATGGGAAAAAGGCACCGATTGTATCGGAAGGATTTTATCCGAAAGCAGCAATCATTGATCCGGAACTGACCTATACCATGCCGCCGGCTGTGACAGCAGGAACCGGAATTGATGTGTTGTCCCATGCGATAGAAGGGTATTGGAGTAAGGGACATCAGCCGATTTGTGATACGCTGGCGATTCATGCAGCGGCACTTGTATTTAAGTATCTCTATCGGGCATATAAGAATCCATCGGATGAAGAAGCAAGGGAAAAAATGTGCGAGGCATCTGTCATTGCAGGGCTGGCATTCACACTTCCTAAAACGACTTCTTCCCATGCATGTTCCTTTCCACTGACGAACATATATCATATTCCGCATGGAGAAGCATGTGGGCTGACACTGGATTATTTTGTCCGTATTAACGCAAGGGGAACCGGATCAGAGCGTGTGGCAACACTGGCAAAGGCATTGGGATTTGCGGATGCAGAAGCACTTGCCGATGCAATTTTTGCATTGAAACAGAAACTGGGACTGCGGTGCGATTTAAAAGACCTGCATCTGGAAGAAGAACAGATTGCGGAGCTTGTGAAAATCAGCAGACACCCAAACCTTTATAATAATCCAGTGGAAATTACGGATGAAATGCTTGATAAAATGTACCGGTATCTTGCAAATTAGTTTGTTTTTGTAGTTATTATGTGTTAAGATAATAATCATGACGAGGAGGTCAGGTACAGGATACCTGACCTCTTTTTCGTATTAATGATACAAAAGTGGAAAAGGAGAATACTACTATGAAATTAGTTACAGCAATTGTAAGACCGGAAAAAGTAATGGATGTCATCAAAGCATTGGAAGAAAGCGGTTATTTTGCATTTTCTAAATGGGCAATTTCCGGAAGAGGAAAAGAAAAGGGAATTCAGGTAGGAGATGTGCTTTATCAGGAAATGGCAAAAAGCATGCTCTATATCACCGTGGAAGATAAAGAAAAAGATGAAGTGGTGGATATTATTGTCAATAGTGCCAAGAGCGGAGCGTATGGCCACTATGGAGATGGAAAAATCTTTGTTTCAGACATCGAAGAGGCATATACGATCAGTGAAGAAACCAGAGAGGATGAAGATTAAATACCGGTAGAAGGGAGGAATCCGTATGGCGGAAAAAAGAACAAAATTGAAAAAGTCTATGGGACCCGGCTCTATCTGGGCAGTAGCAGTGGGATCAATTATTGGCTGGGGATGTTTTATCCAGGGAGGTCTCTGGACGCAGAGAGCAGGAGGACCGCTACCTTTGTTTCTGGGATTTTTAGTCGGCGGCCTGCTTATGATCGTTGTAGGTTACAGTTATTCCTATATGATTGCAAAATTCCCAGTGGCAGGTGGTGAGTTTGCTTATGCATACAAAGGGTTTGGACGAACCGCATCTTATATCTGTGGATGGATGCTTTCGCTGGGATATTTGTCAATTGTCGCACTGAACGCGACGGCACTTCCGGTGCTTGCGTCGTATCTGTTTCCGGGAGTATTTAATCGTGGATATCTGTATACCATTGCAGGCTATGATGTGTATATGGGAGAAGTGGTATTATCTTTGTTTTTTATTGTATTATTTGGAATTATGAATTACCGGGGAGCAAAATCAGTTGGGAATCTGCAGCTTGTAATGGTTCTGATCATGTGTGCAGCAGTTGCGGTTTCTGTTGCCGGAACCGTTCTGACAGGTTCCTTTGATGCAGCAAATCTGGCTCCGGCATATGGGGCAGGAGGGAAAAGTTTCGGTGGTGGATTTGTTTCAATTCTTGCTTTGGCACCTTTTTTATATGTAGGATTTGACTGTATTCCACAGGCGGCAGAAGAATATGATTTTCCACCGCAGAAATGTAAGAAACTGATTATTTCGGCTTTAATTGTGGGAGCACTTATTTACGGAGCTATGGCACTTGTCACAGATAGTGTGTTGCCGTGGCAGCAGGTGCTTACCATGAAAGATGCTTCCGGTGCACCGGTTAAGTGGCATACAGGAGCTGTCCTTGACCTTGCAATGGGCAGACTGGGTGTGGGCTTTGTAGCAATTGCTGTATGCATGGGAATCTTCACTGGCATGAATGGCTTTTTCATGACTTCCAGCCGTCTGCTTTTTGGCATGGCAAGGGCAAAAATGCTTCCTTCGGCATTTGGAAAAATTCATCCAAAGCATAAGACACCGTCATTTTGTGTCGTATTTGTTACCATTATCTGCTGCATCTGTCCGTTTTTCGGCAGGGAAGTCATTGGCTGGGTAGTTGATATGTGTTCTGTCGGAACGGCATTTGGATATTTCTTTACCTGTGCCGGGGCATATATATTGTTAAAGAAATATGGTGATCCGACGGATACCAACCGGATTCATCCGGCAGTTGCCATGGGAGGCTGCTTTATCTCGGTTGCAATCCTGTTACTTTTGATTATACCGGGTTCTCCGGCATTTATGGCACCACAATCGTTTATTGCGCTGGTTGTATGGATTCTTCTGGGCGTATTGTTCTACTATATTTCACGAAAGAATTTCATGAAGATTACAAAGCGTGAGATGGATTATCTGATTCTCGGAAATGTGCAGGTGGTACGTGGAATGAGAAAGGGACAGGAGCCAGGACAGGTCGTACAGGGAAATGTGGTAAATCCGAAACAATAACATGAAAACCGTTACCGTGCAGAGATTTCTGTAAATGGTAACGGTTTTGATCTATTTATCTCTATCACACACAATCATCAAATCGGGCTGCACAATCGTAAGTGGAGAATCATTTAATTTCACATCAAATCATGGCATAGCATATTCCGTCAAAGACTTCCATTCTTTCTGTTTCTGGAAGATTTTCATATTGGTTAAGCGTGATAAAATCCAGGTTATTTTGTAATCACTTCTTGACACGGAACATGGAAAAGACTACTATAGGAATGAAAAACTAACAGCAGTTATAATAGACTAACTGTTGAGATTTGAAAGGAGAAGAATTATGAAAAAGATGCGCAAAGCATTACTCGCACTGTTATTGTCCATTACGGTAGCAGGAACATCTGCAGCACCGGTTATGGCGGCAGGCACCAACACAAGTGTACCAACGATCCCGACAGAGGAGTCCGACAGCTCCAAGGCGGATAAATTATTTACCGCAGTAAAAGGCGATTACATCCAGTTGTTCAAGGATGCATTATTTGATGTAAAATACAATAAGTATTGGAACGATGACGCAGCAGCCGTTGTCGGAGGAAGTGCTGTAGCAGAAGCCGTAAAGACGCTGAAGGCTTCCGTGGGTTCTACGACCTACGGTGACAAAGCAGATCCAAATGCATTTTACTGTGGATTTATCAATGATGTAAAGGAAGTTTCTTTCCAGGACGGTGGCAAAGTAGAATTTACCACAAGCGACAGCAAAAAAGTTTCCCATACGTATAAGTTTTTGAAAAAAGATGCACTCAGCGGTGTGATGGAAGGTTATGTATTCCAGAGCACAGACAAAAACGAGGATGAGTTTAAGTATGTATTTCTCTGCCCGGATACTCCGGCAACAACCTATCACATTGAATTCCGTTACGGCAGCGATCTGACAGAACTGTTAAAACTCAACACTGGAAAATATGCAAACTGGGTAGGCTCCGGTATCTTAAAGAGTGCACTGACAGAGAAAAACGAGCAGATGATCCAAAACTGCATCGCTTTATTCTGTACCGAAAATCTTGCAGAAATGAAGAATGCAGATACCGCAGCGCAGCAGAGCGTTTTAGCAGGTGTCTGGGATGCAGATATGTCCGCATATGCCAGCAATCCGCAGTATAAAAACGCAAAAATGTATTGTGAACTGAAAGCGGACGGAACCGGAGTGACGTATTTTGATCCGAATGGAACCGGAACATATACCGAGAGTCCATTTACATTTTATGCATATGACAATGATGGAAAAGAAGATGTAAGCAGTGGTGTATACATCTCAACCGACAGTGAGAAACTTACAAAGGCCAGCAAGTATGCCATCACAAAGAAAGGTGAGGCAACCATCCTTACCTTTGAGACTCCGGACGGTTCTTCCATCAGCTATATCAAGCGTGACACAAAAGTTGCAGTTGTCAGCGAAAATACCACACTGTATGTAAAGGGTAAGACCAATATCCTTGCAAATGTCGTATCCGGAAGCGGAATTACAACCTACACCAGCAGCAACCCGAAGGTAGCCAAAGTAGATGCCAACGGTAAAGTTACCGCTGTAAAGAAAGGCTCTGTTATCATCACCGCAACTAACAACGGTGTAAGTGGACAGGTAAAAATTACCGTTAAAAATCCAACCTTAAACAAAAAGACAGTAACCCTGAAAAAAGGTAAGACTGCGAAGTTAAGCGTAAAGGGAAGCATTGGAAAAGTAACTTACAAATCTTCGAATACTAAGATCGCAGCCGTATCTTCCAAGGGTGTGATCAAGGCAAAGAAAGCAGGAAAAGTTACCATTACTGTAAAATCTAACGGTATCACAAATAAGTGCAAAGTCACTGTAAAAAATAAATAAATTTTGCAAAAAAACTAAAATGGAGAAAGACTCATGAGAGATTCGTGGGTCTTTTTTCATTTTATAGAAAATACCGTTTTTTGCGCACCAGAAATTATAGATGGAAATTTCATTGATGGCATTTTGTGAAACAATAGTTCTATTGAAGTATTTATATGAATGGGTATTATCAAATTATAAATAAAGGAAGATTTCTATATAATCAAAATTCATAGGAAAGATCATCGTGATACCTATATCAATAAAATTCAGTAAAAGATGCCATCGTGGTATCTATACCAATAAAATTCATGTAAAAGATACCATTGCGGTACCTATATATTGAAAATTTAACATTCAGATACCGGAAAGTCTCTATAGATCAAAAATTGCTTCTCCAGGTACCGCTTTTTCTAAAAAACTGGTATCTGGAGAAACAATTTTTACTATATAGGTGACATTTCCTGATTTCAAGCCTTAAAATTTCGGAAAACCGTCACCTAAATCTTTAATTTTTCATCTATAGATACCCAGCCTTATCATCAAGTGATTTAACAGGGTATTTTTATGCTTATTCCAGTTCATGGCATTCGTAGCTGCTTTTGAGGCGTCCCTTTAACTGCAAGTTCTGGTTCCTTTATATTTGTTCCACAGACAGGATTTGCGGACATCATTCTTTTACTTATAGTTTTCCTATCTACAGGAAGAAGGGGGACATTTCTTTCGGAAGAACAAATTTACAACTGCGCCGTAGTTCCATCATGTAACGTTAATAGCATAAAAGTAAAATATTTGTCAAATTTACCTGAAATCAATATCGGCGCTAATTTGCAAATTTTTCTGTAGAAAGAGAATGCCCCATTCTTCCGTCGCATCGAAAAAACTTATATTTAGAACAATCCCCGCAAATCCGTCCCTTCTGCCAAATCCCAAAGGCTCCCAGACTACGCAGTTAAACAGCAATTTGTATTGGAAGAAAAACATGATTTTTCACATTCCCCTATTTACATAGTAGGGGAGTGGGGCTTATAATCACACCGTAGAACTCACGGAATACGCTGCGGTCGTATTTCATGAAACGAGGTGGTAAAACGATATGATGATATCCGCAAAAAGCAGATATGCACTGCGTGTGATGGTCGATCTTGCGCAGCACAATTCCGGAGAATTCATTCCGGTCAAAGAAATTGCCACAAGGCAGGGCATTTCCCTGAAATATCTTGAAAGTATTATGACCATACTGACAAAAGGGAAGATGCTTGAGAGTGCCAGCGGAAAGGGTGGCGGTTACCGTCTGATCAAACAACCGTCGGAATATAAAGTAATTGAGATCCTTCAACTGATCGAAGGAAATTTAGCTCCGGTCGCGTGCCTGTGTGAAGGTGGGAAAAAGTGCGAGAGCACCGCAGAGTGTACCACACTTCCGTTCTGGCAGGGACTGGAAGCTGTGATCAATGATTACCTTGAGAAGCATACCCTTGAGGATATGATTTCACAGAAGACGCATTCCTGTGAAAGTTAAACAACATGTTTTATATGGAGGAAATACAAATGTCTGAAAAAAATTTATTAGAGATCAAAGATCTGCACGTAAACGTTGAAGATAAAGAAATATTACACGGAGTAAATTTAGAAGTCGGAAAAGACGAAGTGCATGTTCTGATGGGACCGAACGGAACCGGAAAATCCACCCTGGGCTATGCCATCACCGGGCATCCGAAATATGCCATCACATCCGGACAGATCTTTTTTGACGGAGAGGACATCACAGAGATGCCGGTGAATGAGCGTGCCAAAAAGGGAATCTTCCTCTCCTTCCAGAATCCGCTGGAAGTTCCGGGGGTGACATTGAGCGCATTTATTCGTAATGCACTCGAGCAGAAGACCGGAAAGCGTGTCCGTCTGTGGGATTTCAAGAAAAAACTGACCGAGACCATGAAACTTCTTTCCATGGACGAGTCCTATGCAGAGCGTGATTTAAATGTCGGCTTTTCCGGTGGTGAGAAGAAAAAAGCAGAGATTTTACAGATGCTTATGTTAGAGCCAAAGCTTGCAATCCTTGACGAGACCGACTCCGGACTGGATGTGGATGCTGTCCGTACCGTATCCAAAGGAATCCAGCTTTACAAAGAAAAATGCAAAGGAAGCCTTCTGATTATCACCCACAGCACACGAATCTTAGAGTCGTTGCATGTGGATGTCACCCACGTTATGGATGAAGGAAAAGTTGTGAAAAACGGAGATGCTTCCTTAGTAGATGAGATCAACGAAAACGGTTTTGAGGAATTTGAACAGTAAGAAAGGTGCGTGCGAAATGAGAGAAAAGAGTCAGGTAGAAGATATCGACCGCAGCATCTATGATATCCGCGATGAGGAAAAAGATGCATACAGAATGAAAGAAGGTCTGACCCCACAGATCGTGGAGCAGCTTTCCAAAGAAAAGGGCGATCCGGCATGGATGCAGCAGTTCCGACTGGAGTCCTTACAGATTTACAATGAGATGCCGGTTCCGGACTGGGGACCGTCAATTGAGGGACTGGACATGGATCACATTGCCACCTATGTCCGTCCACATTCCAAAATGCAGGCATCCTGGAAGGATGTGCCGGAAGACATCAAAGAGACATTTGAGCGTCTGGGAATCCCGCAGGCCGAGCGGAAATCCTTAGCCGGTGTCGGTGCCCAGTACGATTCCGAGCTGGTATATCACAATGTCAAAGACGAGGTTGCCGCACAGGGCGTTGTCTACACCGATATGGAAAGTGCCTTAAAAGGAGAATATGCGGACATGGTACACAAGTATTTCATGAAACTTGTCACCCCGCATGACCATAAGTTTGCAGCACTGCACGGAGCCGTATGGTCCGGTGGTTCGTTCGTCTATGTGCCAAAGGGCGTGCACGTGTCCATTCCGCTGCAGTCTTATTTCCGGTTGAATGCCAAAGGAGCCGGTCAGTTTGAGCATACACTGATCATCGTGGACGAGGGCGCAAGCCTTCATTTCATCGAGGGATGTTCCGCTCCGAAATATAACGTAGCAAACCTGCATGCAGGCTGCGTGGAGCTGTTCGTCAAAAAAAATGCAAAGCTTCGTTATTCCACCATCGAGAACTGGTCCAAGAATATGTACAACCTGAATACCAAGCGTGCCTCCGTTGAGGAAGGCGGAACGATCGAGTGGGTTTCCGGATCGTTTGGCTCCCATGTGGGCTGCCTGTATCCGATGAGCGTTTTAAAGGGGGAGGGTGCCAAAATGGAATTCACTGGTGTCACATTTGCCGGACACGGACAGAATCTGGATACCGGTGCCAAAGTGGTACACGCAGCACCAAACACCAGCTCCTATATGAATACCCGTTCCATCAGCAAAGACGGCGGAATCAGTACCTTCCGAAGCAGCGTGGTTGTGGCAAAGGATGCCAAAGGATCAAAATCAGCAGTATCCTGTCAGTCCCTGATGCTTGATTCCGAGTCGCGTTCGGATACGATTCCGGCCATGGACATCCGTACCAAAGACGCAGCCGTGGGACATGAGGCAAAGATCGGAAGCATCAGCGACGATGCCGTCTTTTATCTGATGTCACGAGGCATGACGGAAGAAGATGCCCGGGCACTTTTGGTCAGCGGATTTGCAGACAACGTATCCAAGGAACTTCCGGTCGAGTACGCGGTTGAGATGAACAACCTGATCCGGCTGGAGATGAAGGGAAGCATAGGTTAGGAGGAGAACAATGACAGAAATGACAATCAATAAACTTCCATCGAAGACCTGGTATTGGTTACATGTCAACGAGACCAAGCTTCCGTGGGACAAAGAACATACAACAGAACTTCCGGAGGAAACCGTGACAGCGGGAAGCACCGAAGAGGTACGCTTTTCCATTACCGGAGAGGGAAGATACAGCAGCAAAAAGATCCATATCATAGCACCGGCCGGTAAGCAGGTGACCGTGTTTATGGATTATCAGACAGAGGAAAAACTTGCCGTAAGGACAAGCCTTTCGGTGGAAGAACATGCACGGGTGCGTCTGGTGCAGCTGCAGCACACAGCAGAAAATTCTCTTGTGTACAATCAGATTGAGGGAGAATGTGAAAAAAATGCCCGTATCGAGCTGGTACAGATTTATCTCGGAAAAGGAGATATCTATTCCGATACGACCATCAACTTAAACGGCGATGCAAGCACCTTTAGGAGCGATATCGGCTATATCGGGCAGCACACACATATCATCGACATGAATGAAGTGGTCAACCACTTTGGAAAGCATACAGAGAGTGAGATCAACGTGGGAGGTGCCCTGCGTGACGGTGCAAAGAAGATCTTCCGTGGAACGATTGATTTTAAGACCGGCTCTTCCGATTCTGTCGGAAACGAGCTGGAAAATGTACTGATGCTTGGCGATGATGTGGAGAATAAAACCGTTCCGGTGATCTTATGCTCCGAGGAAAATGTCGTTGGTAATCACGGTGCAACGATTGGGGAACTTGATGAGGATACCATGTTTTATTTTGCCAGCCGCGGAATCGACAAAGAGCACGCGGAAAATATTATGGCAAGAGCAAACATTGACCGCCTGAAAGGAATCATCAAAGACGACAGCTTTGCCAGAATGATCGACGAAGAACTTGGGGAGGTGTAGCATGACCGATTATCGCAAGGACTTTCCACTGCTGTCGGAAATCGGGGAACATACAGTCGATGGCAGGGAATGGATCTATATCGACAATGCGGCAACTTCCCAGCGTCCACAGTGTGTCATTGATGCAGAACGCGATTTTTACCTGAAACACAATGCAAATCCGCTGCGTGGAAATTATCCGCTGAGTGTGGAAGCAACCGAACTGTATGAAAATGCCAGAAAAGGCGTGCGTGATTTTATCGGAGCCAAATCCGCGCGTGAAATCATCTTTACCAGAAATACCACAGAGAGCATGAATCTTGTGGCATACAGCTATGGTTTAAACAATGTAAATGCCGGGGATGAAATCCTCGTTTCGATCATGGAACATCACAGCAATCTTCTGCCATGGCAGATGGTTGCGCGGCAGACAGGAGCGGTACTCCGGTTTATCGAATGCCGTACGGACGGATCGGTGGATCTTGATCAGGTAAAAGAACAGATTACGGAAAAGACAAAAATCGTAGCAATCACACAGGTTTCTAACGTGCTCGGACGTGTGAACCCGGTCAAAGAGATCGCAGCCATGGCACATGAAAAAAATGCCATTATCGTGGTGGACGGGGCACAGAGCACCCCGCATATGCCAGTCAATGTGCAGGATCTGGATGCAGACTTCTTTGCATTTTCCGGACATAAAATTTTTGGACCGATGGGAATTGGTGTGTTATATGGAAAGAAAAAACTGTTAAAGAAAATGCCGCCGTTTCTTTCCGGTGGCGAGATGATTGAATCCGTGACCCGCGAGAGCGCAAAATACGCAGAACTTCCGCATAAGTTCGAGGCGGGAACCGTAAATGCTGCCGGTGCCATAGCACTGCATGCTGCCATAAAATACGCACAGTCTGTTGGCTTTGACGTGATGCAGGAGCGGGAACTTGCCGTGACAAAGCGTGCGTTTGACGGATTGAAAGAACTTCCACATGTGCATGTACTTGGATCCGACCGGGTCGAAGAACACACCGGAATTCTTACATTTACAATTGATGACGTGCATCCACACGATGTGAGCGAGATTTTAATTGCCGATGGCATCTGTGTGCGTGCCGGACATCACTGTGCGCAGCCGCTGCTTAATTATCTGGGCATCAGCTCCGCCACCAGGGCAAGCTTTATGTTTTACAATACCGAAGAAGAAGCCGACAAATTTGTAGCAGGCATCGCAAGTATAAGGGAGCGAATGGGATATGGAAAATAGAAGTTTTTATAATGAAATCTTAACCGAGCACAACGTGCGCCCGGAGTTTAAACATGATCTGCCGGATGCGGATATTGTGCTTGAGGGTGTCAACCCGAGCTGTGGGGATGATATTTTCCTGAAATTAAAGACGGATGGCGACACGATTACCGATGGTGCATTTGTCGGGGACGGATGCGCGATTTCCCAGGCTTCCGCAGATATTATGCTTGGCATGATTGTCGGAAAGAAAAAAGAAGAGGCCCTGCAGATGGGGAAAATCTTTATGAAAATGATCAAAGGCGATGCCAGCGAGGAGGAGATTGATTCTCTTGAGGAGGCATCGGCACTCCGCGATATCGCCCATATGCCGGCGCGTGTGAAGTGTGCAGTCCTTGGCTGGAGAACTTTAAAAGAGGCTTTGCTCGGTGAGGATGCGGACGATGATGACGATGAGGATGACGAGTAATAAAGTCGGAGGGTTTTTCATACACATATAGATAAAAATACACGATGCTTCTTATAGAATACTTTACGAATTTTGTGCAGTTTCTGGCTCTGTTAAAATTTTGGAGTCTTAATTGTGGCAAAGCGGAGTAAAATATAAGGAGTGTCGTGTATTTTTTTAGGGGTATAAAATAATATCGTAAAAAGTAGTTGACAGCGTTAGGGAAAGGGTGTATATTCATAACAACAGATAATTCCTACTAAAGAAGTATGAAAATAAGGGATTGAATCAGAGAGAGTAAATTGGAGGATAATAAAATGGCAAATATTTATGAAGGAACATTGGAACTGATCGGACACACACCACTGGTAGAGTTCAAACACATCGAGAAGAAGTTTGGCCTTGAGGCAAGACTTCTTGCAAAGCTGGAGTACTTTAACCCGGCAGGATCCGTTAAGGACCGTATTGCAAAAGAGATGATTGAGCAGGCAGAGAAGGACGGGAAATTAAAGCCGGGCTCCACCATTATCGAGCCGACATCCGGAAACACAGGTATCGGTCTTGCGGCAATCGCAGCAGCAAAGGGTTACCGCCTGATCATCGTTCTTCCGGAGACCATGAGTATTGAGCGTCGTAACATCATCAAGGCATATGGTGCAGAACTTGTTCTTTCCGATGGAAGCAAGGGTATGAAGGGAGCCATCGCAAAGGCAGAGGAACTTCACAAAGAGATCGCAGACAGCTTCATTCCGGAGCAGTTTGAGAACCCTGCAAACCCGGCAGCACACAAGAAGACAACCGGGCCGGAGATCTGGGAAGATACGGATGGAAAAGTCGATGCATTTGTAGCCGGTGTCGGTACAGGCGGAACCATCACAGGTGTTGGTGAGTATTTAAAATCCCAGAACGCGGATGTAAAGATCGTTGCCGTAGAGCCAGAGACATCTGCAGTATTGTCTACCGGAAAGGCAGGTCCACATAAGATCCAGGGTATCGGAGCCGGATTTATTCCAAACACACTCGATACCAAGGTTTATGATGAAGTAATCCCGGTTTCCAATGAAGACTCTTTCGAGTATTCCAAATATATTGCAAAAGAGGAAGGCGTGCTGGTAGGTATTTCTTCCGGAGCGGCATTAAAGGCAGCCATCGAAGTGGCAAAGAGACCGGAGTTTAAGGGAAAGACTGTAGTTGCCCTTCTTCCGGACAGCGGAGACCGTTATTACTCTACGGATCTGTTCAAGGATTAAGATAAAATTCGGAAAAAGTTCAGACTTTATTTATTCCGTTTTGCGGATGAATCCATTATAATATAGGCATGTGGAAACCAGAAAGGAAAGTCCATGTGCGGAGAGCTTCATGGAAATTTATTTCCGTGAAGTTCTTTTTATTTAAAACAATTGGGAAAGTTTGTGCTCCGCTTAGGCAGACTAGAAATTCTGAGCGCATCCTTGGCAGACAGACACAAGCCGCGCCGCTGTCGAAACGTTGCCCGGACACAAAATTAGAGCCACGCAATCACTTTCGCAAATTCTAAGATTCTGTCTAATTCGTGCGTATCGGAGAGGCCGCAGCCGGAGCCACCACACGGGAGTCCGCCGGAACTAAGGATTTCACAATTATTTATATAGAAAATTACAGGAGAAAAAGAGGAAATAGATATGAACGAATTAAGTAAAGTAGTAAATGCGCAGCTGCAGCAGGCAGCGGAAAACCTTGTCCGTAACCGTCTGATGTCTGATGAATTTTTGGATTTTGTGCAGGAAAATACAAAACCGCTGGATACAATGATGGCATATTACAAGTGCGCAATCATGGAAGTAGAAACGAAGTTTAAAGTGTTAAACGAACAATTTTCGCTGGAATATGACCGTAATCCGATCGAGTCCATCAAGACACGTGTGAAATCGCTGGACGGAATCGTGCGCAAAGTGCGCCGGAAAAATATTCCGTTGACGCTTTCGGCGATTGAACAGAACATCAATGATATAGCAGGAATCCGGGTTGTGTGCTCTTTCCCGGAAGATATCTATTTACTGGCGGACTGCCTGCTTCAGCAGGATGATATCCGTCTGATCGAACAGAAAGATTACATCAAGCATCCGAAGGAAAACGGATACCGTAGCCTGCATCTGATCGTTGCAGTACCGATTTTTTTACAGAATGAGAAACGGGAAATGAAAGTTGAAGTACAGCTTCGCACCATTGCCATGGATTTCTGGGCGAGTCTGGAGCACAAAGTGCGGTACAAAAAGAATGTTCCGGCAGATGAAACCGAGCGTCTGGCACAGGAACTGAGCGAATGTGCACAGATCAGTGCAGATCTGGACCAGCGGATGCAGAATATCCGTACCCGCCTGGCAGATGCGGAATTACAGCATCCACAGAAACAAAAGAAAGATGAACAGATCCTTCTGGATGTGCTGGGACTGTAATGCCGCTGGTGCTCACAGGTAAGCATGAGAACGGTAACTTCTTTATGCACTGTGCTCCCACGGACGTACTTTCAGATGGACACCGCGGCTGTCGGCGATGCGCTGACACGCCTTAATGTCTTCTTCCGGAAGAATATCCACGATCGACAGCTGCGTGTGTGGGATAAGTTTTCCACATTCCTCTGCAAAATCAAGCATTGCCTCATAAGCATGAGGGAAAGATGGGCGGGTTACTTTTTCATACTTTTCTGCAGTTGCCTCATTTAAGCTGATGGAGATACTGTCTACCACTTCTGCCAGCTGTGGTACAATGTCACGTTTATAATACAGGTTTCCCAGACCATTGGAATTGACACGGATCGGGAGACCTGTTTTTTCTTTGACATATCTGGCACTGGCGATCAGATTCTCCAGTGCACAGGTCGGTTCCCCATAGCCACAGAAAACAAATTCTTTGTAGCCGGTGAAATCAAAGGCATCAATTGCGGCAATAATCTCACTTAAAGAAGGCTCTGCTTTGTGCCAGAGGGTATCCGCATCACCCACACCATCAAACTGTTTACGGATACAGAACGTACAGTTGCAGTCACATTTATTTGTGATATTTGCATATACCTGATCATTGTACACATATAAAATTTTTGCCATAACAATTCCTTCTTTCTATCGTATGGATTCATCAATTGCGAAATTCTTTTCCGGTTTTTTCGTTTTTACACGTTTGAATCTGCAATCAGGTCAATAAGAAATTTCTCGAAATTAACGCCATCACGTCCCGGCGTATTTTCTTTCATGGTATCCCCGATACTGTGGGATAAAAATTTCCCGGCAAGCAGAATCGCATCTTCCGTGCATATGCCCTTTGTGCGGCAGCCGCACAATACAGAGGCAAACAGATCCCCGGTTCCGGAAAAACTCCGGTCAAAAAACGGCGATTCGTGCCGGTAAACTCCATTTGCAGTGGCAGCAATATTATAAATGACGGGATGTTTTTCATCACGGCATTTGACACCGGTGATCACGACATCCTGTGGGTGTGAGGCTTTTTTTTGCAGCCGCAGTGCCACATCTTCTGCCAGCTTCAGCAGATCCGTGTTCGTCCGGCAGTGGAGTAAGGCATCTTCCGGAATGTCTGCCAGCAGACAGGCTTCCGTCAGATTCGGCGTGATCACGTCTGCTTCAAGCGTCAGTTCTTTCATTCCATTTAACAGCCCCGGAGTAAAAAACGGATAAGCATTTCCGTCATCCCCCATAACAGGGTCAACCAGAAGAAGCGTATGTTCTTCCCGGAATTGGCGGATGAAATCAAGCACCTGCGAAATCTGTTTCGCCCCGGTCAGAAATCCGCTGTAGATGGCATCAAAATGTGCGTTATTTTTTCCCCAGGCATCAATATAGTCCGGTAACATGGCGGTCAGATCGGTACAGTGATAACAGGGATAACCGGTCTGGCCGGTCAGTACGGCTGTTGCAACTGGACAACACTGCACGCCCAGCGCGGATAATACCGGAATCGCTGCCGTGAGCGAACACTTTCCGAAACCGGACAGATCATGGATAACAGCTGCTTTTTTCATGGAAAACCTCCGAATTGGTGAAAATAGTTCTTTGTATCCTAGTATAGTGTGATCTTACTGTGTGTATATATCCAGAACAGAAAAAAAATATAAATCCAGTTTGTGAAAAATCATGGACAACCATTTGTGCTTTGATAAAAATAACGGAAAAAGCAAGGCTTTGCTGGACAAATATAGTAAAAAGTAATAAAATTATAAGCATATAGGGTAGGGTTTATACGAAAATCATAATAAGGAGTGCGTTTATGGAACTGATTTACACAACTGATTTATGCACCGGATGCAACAAATGCGTGCGCAGCTGTCCTGTACTTACGGCAAATATTGCAACAAAGGAAGGTTATGTAACGGTAGACCCGGACAAATGTATTGTATGCGGGCAATGTTTTGATGTCTGCCCACATGAAGCGAGAGACTATTATGATGATACGGACCGTTTCTTTGAAGACCTTGCATCGGGAAAGAAAATTTCCGTGATACTGGCACCGGCATTTCTGGCAAATTATCCCAAAGAATACCAGCGTGTGCTGGGATATTTAAAGAGTAAGGGGGTCAGCCATATCTGCAGTGTATCGTTCGGTGCGGATATCACAACCTGGGGATATCTGAAATACATTACGGAACACAAATTTTTCGGGGGCATTTCCCAGCCGTGTCCGGCAGTAGTCACCTATGTGGAAAAATATATACCGGAGCTGATTCCGCGTCTGATGCCGGTACACAGCCCGATGATGTGTACTGCTATTTATATGAAAAAATACATGCAGGTCACAGATGAAATTGCTTTCATCAGCCCGTGTATTGCCAAAAAATTAGAGATTACCGATCCCAATTGCGGCGGATATGTTTCTTATAATGTAACTTTTGAAAAGATGATGAAGTATATCGGAAACGATTATGAAGGGTGTGAACCATATACCGATGAACTGGAATACGGACTGGGTTCTTTGTATCCGATGCCTGGTGGACTGCGGGAGAATGTAGAACATTTTCTTGGAAAAGAACAGGTAGTGCGTCAGGTAGAGGGCGAGCATGAGGCCTATGAATATCTGCGTTCCTATGCAAAGCGTATTCAGCAGAATAAAGAACTTCCGTTTATGGTAGATATCTTAAATTGTGCGAAGGGCTGTCTCTACGGAACTGCCACAGATCCTAAACGGGGAACGGATGATGTCATGCTGACAATCGCAAAACTGCGGAACAGCAAAACCAGTGCAAAACAGGAGAAGGCACACTTTGGCAGGAAGAGCAAAAGCAGGAGTCCGTGGGCAGATACACTGACACCGGAGGAACGTCTGAAAAACTTCATGGACGCTTTTGGAAAGCTGGACATCAACGATTTTATGCGCAGCTACACCAATCGCGCAGTACATATTGAGGAACCGTCCGAACAGGAGAAGAACCGCCTGTTTGCAGAAATGAAAAAAGATACCTATGAGGAACAGCACAGGGACTGCGAATCCTGTGGATATTCAAGCTGCACCAACATGGTACGTGCCATCCACAATGGAGTCAACATAAAAGAAAACTGTGTGCACTATGTGCGGGGCATGGCAGAGGAAGAGGCAAAAAAGATTGCAGAACTTCGCGATCAGGAGCGGACGGAACAGGAAATCCGCCAGCAGAAGATTACAGATATCACAGACCGGTTTGTTACCCTGAGTGATAACATTGCAGAACTGAATACGGCAAACGAGGAATCTGCAAATGAAGCAACCAACCTGGCACAGTATATTCAGGATATTTCCCGTCTGTGCGATGAACTGAATGAGTCCATCCGTATCATGTCGGATTTCATCAGTGTATATAAAAAGAGCAATGAAGATATTTCTGCCATTGCAGGACAGACAAATCTGCTTTCGCTCAATGCCTCCATTGAGGCGGCGCGTGCCGGTGAGAACGGAAGAGGCTTTGCAGTGGTAGCGGAGGAAATCCGTACACTGTCTGATTCCACGAAGGAGCTTTTGACACAGAACGACCAGAAAGCCGAGGCAATTCTTCCAAAGATTACACAGAGCATGGATTCGATCAAAGATCTGGTAGAAAGCATGAATACCATGACGCAGAAAGTGTCAACGATTGCCGCAAATACGGAAGAAATTTCTTCCCAGACGACCTATGTACAGAATATGACAGAAGAAATGCGGGATGAGGTGAAAGAACTGTAGATGAAAAAGGATGCGTATTACACATCCGGACAATTTGCAAAAAAAGCACATGTGACACTTCGCGCGATCCGGTATTATGATAAACAGAATATTTTAAAACCAAGTGCACGGACTGCCGCAGGAGCGCGGCTGTATACGGATGCAGATCTGGCAAAACTCCAGCAGATCCTTTTATTAAAATATCTGGGATTTTCGCTGGAAGATATCCGGGAGATGACACTTGCCTCGGCAGATCAGCAGTATCTTCTTGAATCCATGCGGATACAGAAGAAGCTGCTGCGGCAGAAAATGGACGAAATGCAGGCGATGGATGAGGCAATTGACCGCACCATAGAAGCCATCCAGACGGAACAGGCGATTGACTGGAACAGTATGCTGGATCTGATCCATCTGACGGCAGTGGAACGAAGCCTGAAAAACCAGTACCAGAATGCGGCAAATATTTCCGCCCGGATTCGCCTGCACAGGGAGTATTCCATCAATCCGCAGGGGTGGTTTCCGTGGATTATGCAGCAGTGTAATCTGCAGCCGGGGATGCGGATTCTGGAGCTCGGCTGTGGAAATGGAGCACTATGGACCGAAAACAGAGAACAGCTGCCTGCGGATCTATGGGTCGTTCTCTCGGACAAATCAGAAGGAATGCTAAAGGATGCCCGGCGTGCACTGGGAGAGGACAGCCGCTTTTCCTATAAAAAATTTGACTGCGAAAAAATTCCTTACGAGGAGGAAATGTTTGATCTTGTGATCGCGGATCATGTGCTGTTTTACTGTGAAGATATCCCACAGGTGCTTGCAGAATGTCGGAGAGTCTTAAAAAATGGGGGACGGTTTCTATGCAGTACCTACGGAAAGCAGCATATGCGGGAAATTACCGATCTGGTGCAGCAGTTCCATAAAGAAATCGTTTTATCAGCGGAGGTGCTGTATGAGCGGTTCGGGCTTGAAAACGGAGAAAACCTGTTAGCACCGTATTTCCCGGAAATTCAGATGCGAAGATACGAGGATGCGATTGAAATAGCGGAAGCAGAACCGCTGATTTCCTATATTCTTTCCTGTCACGGAAATCAGAACCAGCTGCTTTTGAACCAGTACAAAGAGTTCCGGGAATTTGTTTCTGCCCGCGTGGCAGATGGATTTCATATCACAAAAGATGCCGGAATCTTCCTGTGCAGAAAATAATTAGAAAAATCTATAAAAAAGACTTGAAGGTGACCTAGCGTCACCTTTTATAATGGGAATAAATACAGAAATCGCAAATGCACACAGGAGGAAATGCTCATGACTATTATTGTAACAGGTGGTGCCGGGTTCATCGGCAGCAACTTTATCTTCTATATGTTAAAAGAACATCCACAGGATCGCATTGTTTGTCTGGATTCCCTGACCTATGCGGGAAATTTGTCCACGCTCGCACCGGTGATGGAGCAGCCAAATTTCCGTTTTGTCAAATTGGATATCTGCGATCGACCGGGCGTATACAAACTTTTTGAGGAAGAAAAACCGGATGTGATCGTGAATTTTGCAGCGGAGTCCCATGTGGACCGTTCCATTGAGAATCCGGAAGTCTTTTTGCAGACCAATATTATCGGTACGTCTGTGCTGATGGACGCATGCAGAAAGTATGGCATTTCACGGTATCATCAGGTATCCACGGATGAGGTGTACGGAGATCTGCCGCTGGATCGCCCGGATCTGTTCTTTCATGAAGATACGCCGATCCACACCTCCAGTCCTTACAGCACTTCCAAGGCATCTGCGGATCTGCTTGTTATGGCATATCACAGAACGTACGGCTTGCCGGTGACGATCAGCCGCTGTTCCAACAACTACGGCCCGTATCAGTTCCCGGAAAAACTCATTCCGCTTATGATCGCAAATGCGCTGGCAGATAAGCCGCTTCCGGTATACGGAGAGGGACTCAATGTGCGCGACTGGCTGTATGTCGAGGATCACTGTAAGGCGATTGACTTGATCCTGCGCAAAGGAACCGTCGGAGAAGTCTACAACATCGGCGGACACAATGAGATGAAAAATATTGATATCGTAAAACTGATTTGTGAATATCTTGGCAAGCCGGAGAGCCTGATCGAGCATGTGCAGGACAGAAAAGGACACGATATGCGCTATGCGATTGATCCGACCAAGATCCACAACGAGCTGGGCTGGCTGCCGGAGACAATGTTTAAAGATGGTATCCGCCTGACCATCCAGTGGTATCTGGATCATAAGGAATGGTGGGAGAACATCGTAAACGGGGAATACCAGAATTATTACAAAGAAATGTACGGAAAGAAAGGTTTATAAATATGAAAGTATTCGTGACAGGCGTTGCCGGACAGCTGGGACATGACGTGGTAAACGAACTGACAAAGCGCGGACATCAGGCAGTCGGTTCGGATATTGCACCGACACTGGAATCCTGTGCATCGTATGTGCCGCTGGACATCACCGATGCGGCAGCAGTGGAACAGACAATCATGCAAGTACAGCCGGATGCCATCGTGCACTGTGCGGCATGGACCGCTGTGGATGCAGCAGAGGACGAAGAAAATCAGGCAAAAGTCAGAGCCATCAACGTAGATGGAACGAAACATATTGCGGAAGCGGCAAAAAAAGTAGATGCCAAAATGGTCTATATCAGCACAGACTATGTGTTTGACGGACAGGGCGAGACTCCGTGGGAGCCGGACTGCAAAGCATACGCACCGCTTAACGTATACGGACAGACGAAACTTGGCGGGGAACTGGCAGTAGCACAGACACTCGGGAAGTATTTCATCGTGCGTATCGCATGGGTGTTTGGATTAAACGGAAAAAATTTTATTAAGACCATGTTAAAAGTGGCAAAAAATCACCCGCAGGTGCGCGTGGTAAATGACCAGATCGGCACACCAACCTATACTTACGATCTGGCCAGACTGCTTGTTGACATGATGGAAACCGAAAAATATGGTTATTACCACGTAACAAACGAAGGTGGCTACATCTCCTGGTACGATTTCACAAAAGAAATTTACCGGCAGGCAGGGATTTCTACCGAAGTGCAGCCCGTGACAACCGCGGAATACGGTCTGTCAAAGGCAGCGCGTCCGTTTAACAGCAGACTGGAAAAAAAGAAACTGAAAGAAAATGGATTTACACCGCTTCCAACCTGGCAGGACGCGCTGGGACGGTATCTGCAGGAATTAAAGAGACAGGGGGAACTTTAAGATGAAGGGAATTATATTGGCAGGCGGCGCAGGGACACGGCTGTATCCGTTGACGATGGTAACCAGTAAACAATTGCTTCCGGTATATGACAAACCGATGATTTATTATCCGCTGTCTACACTGATGCTGGCAGGCATCCGTGATATTTTAGTTATTTCCACGCCGGAAGATACCCCGAGATTTGAAGCACTTTTGGGGGATGGAAATCAATTCGGACTGCATCTGTCCTACAAAGTGCAGCCGTCTCCGGATGGACTCGCACAGGCATTTTTGCTTGGAGAGGAATTTATCGGAGAGGATGCCTGCGCCATGGTACTCGGCGATAACATTTTCTACGGAAACGGATTCGGAAAAATTCTGCGCAATGCCGCAAAGGATGCACAAGAGGGACAGGCAACCGTCTTTGGCTATTATGTCAACGATCCGGAGCGTTTTGGTGTCGTGGATTTCGATGCGAACGGAAAAGCGGTTTCCATCGAGGAAAAACCGGCACAGCCAAAGAGCAACTATGCCGTGACCGGACTGTATTTCTATCCGGCAGGCGTGAGCAAAATGGCAAAACAGGTGCAGCCATCCGCCCGCGGCGAACTGGAGATCACCACCTTAAATGACCTGTATCTGCAGCAGAAAAACTTAAATGTGCAGCTGCTCGGACGTGGGTTTGCATGGCTGGACACCGGAACGATGGACAGCCTTCTGGATGCGGCAGCATTTGTGCAGATGATCGAGCACCGTCAGGGCGTGACCATTTCCGCACCGGAAGAAATCGCATATATCAATCAGTGGATTGACCGGGAAAAATTACTTGATTCTGCGATACGCTACGGAAAGAGCCCGTATGGAGAGCATTTAAAAGCAGTCGCAGAAGGCAGAGTGAAATATTAAGAGAATGATGTGAAAAAGAGGAAAAAACAGTGGGACAGATAACAGTTGAAAAAAATGTCGGTGGCATCGAAGGGCTGTGTGTGATTACACCGGCCGTACACGGGGATGCCCGCGGATACTTTATGGAGACCTACAATGAACGGGAAATGAAAGAAGCCGGATTTGATATCCAGTTTGTACAGGATAACCAGTCCATGTCCGTCAAAGGCGTACTGCGCGGACTGCATTTCCAGATCAACTATCCGCAGTGCAAACTCGTGCGCGCCGTGCGCGGAAGCGTATTTGATGTGGCAGTGGATTTTCGCGAAGGTTCCGCAACCTATGGAAAATGGTACGGAGTGGAACTTTCCGAGGAAAACAAAAAGCAGTTTCTGATTCCGGAAGGCTTTGCGCATGGCTTCCTGGTTCTGTCTGACGAGGCAGAGTTCTGTTACAAAGTCAATGACTTCTGGCATCCGAACGACGAGGGCGGCCTGGCATGGAATGACCCGGCAATCGGTATCCAGTGGCCGGATGTGCAGGGGGAGTATCAGGGAACCCCATCGGCGGAAGGGTATTGCATGACGGATGGAACGTTGCTGACACTTTCAGAGAAAGACCAGGAGTGGCCGGGGCTGGAGAAAAAATAGAAAAATGGAACCGGAAAAAGTTTCAGCGCTATTATAAGCAGCATCTAAAAACAACATAAGAAAGTAAAAAGAAGTGATGATGTATAAGAAAAAACAATATATCATCACTTTTTTAATCATTGATTCCGTTAGCAATTTGATGCGAACAGTAACGATGAGATTATTTCGGGTGTTTGGGATACAAGAAACTGCTTGATGGAGAAAAATAAATAGGTTATCATAAAGACAGGAAAAGATTGCAGAGGGAAAAACGAAAAGGAAAGAGGTGAAAACTAAGCATTTGTGCACGAAAACAAATTGCGATGTTGCGGAATCGTGATTCACACAAACAGGAGGAAGCAATTTGAAAAATGCACCAGATAAGCTCCAGTGGCATCCGGCATTTTGCGCTGCCGCGGGGCTCGAATTCCACGAAGATATTGAACGGCTGGAGTTAAAGCCGGAATACAATCTGAGCAAAGAACCAATCCGCATTGATCTTCTTATTATAAAAGAAGAAAGTGACAGACGAATTAAGAATGAAATCGGTCATATCATGAAAAAATATAATGTGATCGAGTATAAGAGCCCGGAAGATGCACTGACTATTGATGATTTTTATAAGACAGTCGGATATGCATGTCTGTACAAAGGCTATGGAGAACGTGTAGATGCAGTTCCAATCAATGAACTGACAGTATCTATTTTCAGAGCAACCCGACCGGAGAAAATGTTTTTGACATTGCAGAAGTATGGACATAAAATAGAAGAAAAATATCCGGGAATTTATTATGTGACAGAACATTTACCGTTTCCAGCGCAGATTATTGTGACACAGGAATTAGAGCCGGGAGAGCATCGAAGTTTGAGAATTTTGTCAAATCATGCAAAGAAAGAAGATGTGGAAGAATTCCTGAGAAAAGCAGAAGAAATGAACACACCGCGTGATCGGCAGAATGTTGAGGCTGTGTTACAGGTAAGTGTTAAAGCAAATGATGAGTTATATCGTGAAATAAGGAGGGATGCGAATATGTGTGATGCGTTGAGAGAACTGATGAAGGATGATCTGGAAGATGCCAGAAAACTGGGAGAATCGGAAGGTAAAGCAATGGGAGAAGTTGTAGGAGAAGCAAAAATTATTCTTAAAATGAACCACAGCGGAATGTCGCCGGAAAACATTGCATCCATCACAGGCAAGGATCTGGATGAGATCCATGCAATACTGGAAGGAAAAGTTTCGGCATTATTATAAAATGCGGCAGAAAAAAATTGAAAAAATTAAAATTAATGCTAAAGTATTTCCAACCCCGTCCGATATATATAGCAAGTAAACAAGATAACAATTGTTTCTTACAAAATCGGATGGAATTCGAAGCGGAGCGTACGGCCGCATAGAAAACTGTCACAAACAAATCAAATTGCAGCATGGAAGCTGCACTTAATTCAAGGAGGAAAATTAATATGGTAGTTCAGCACAATATGACCGCAGCAAATGCGAACAGAATGTTAGGAATCACAACAAGCGCACAGGCTAAGTCTTCAGAGAAGTTATCTTCTGGTTACAAGATCAACCGTGCAGCAGATGATGCAGCAGGACTTTCTATTTCTGAGAAGATGAGAAGCCAGATCAGAGGTCTGAACAAGGCATCTGACAACGCTCAGGATGGTGTATCTGCTATTCAGGTAGCTGAAGGTGCATTAAATGAGACACATTCTATCTTACAGCGTATGAATGAGCTTGCTACACAGGCAGCTAACGATACCAATACTACTATCGACAGAAACGCTATTCAGTCTGAGATGGATGCTTTATCATCTGAAATTGATCGTATCCGTTCTACAACACAGTTCAATACACAGAACTTATTGGATGGATCTTTCAGTGGAAAGAACCTTCAGATTGGTGCGCTGAGTGGACAGAATATTGCAATTTCCATCAGCAACATGGATTCTTCATCTATCGGTGTAAGTGGATTATCTGTTTCTTCATTTAGTTCTGCAGGATCTGCTATGACAAAGATTCAGTCAGCTATTGACATTGTATCTACACAGCGTTCCGCACTTGGTGCTTTACAGAATCGTCTGGAGCATACTATTTCAAACCTTGATAACGTATCTGAGAATACATCTTCTGCTGAGTCTCGTATCCGTGATACAGACATGGCTGATGAGATGGTTAACTACAGCAAGAATAATATTCTTGCACAGGCAGGTCAGTCTATGCTGGCTCAGGCTAACCAGAGCAATCAGGGTGTATTATCATTACTTCAGTAGTTTGAAGAACGAAAAAAGAACCGGATTTCCGGTTCTTTTTTTGTTCTTTAATTTTGTGGGAAAACAATAGAAAAGATGTGGACAAAGAATTTTTCAAAACTGTGATTTTGTCGTACTTTTTCATGTCCGTTGTGTGCAATCTCCCTGCGGATGGAGTCGTGAGAAAGATAGTACTGTACTTTTTCACACAGGTCTTCTTCGCTATCAAAATAAACGAAATCCTCATCAGGAATAAAACAATCCAAAAAGTCCGACTGAAAATTGGTAAGAAGAAATCCACCCGCTCCCAGGATATCCATGGCGCGGAGTGGGATGCCGGATTGGATGCTGCGTAAAGAAATATTCAGATTGATCTTGCTGTTGGCAAATACATAAGGCATTTCCGAATAGTAGTCAACAGGCCCCATATTTGTGACGTTGGGCAAGATAACCTTTGGATCCAGAGTGTAAAGCTTTAATGGAACGTATCTGGCAACTGCAGTTAAAAGTCGTTGCCGTTCAATGGAAGTTAATTTTCGGTCAATAAAATAATTAGCATACACATAGGTGGGAGATTCTACACCAGAACCATTTTGTTCATATGGTACTGCCCGCTGTAATTCGGAAAGAATATCCGGAGTCAGAAGTTCCTCAATAAAATTGTAACCGTACACTTTTAACTGTGCTTCCATAATCGCATCCAGATATCCGCGGGTATAATCATTGATCGTGGTCAGGCGGTCGAAAAAATTATGGTCTTCATTGTAGAGAGAACCGACAAATGAAACATCCGCAGATAATTTTTCACGATCATAAGGCTTTTGCAAAAGAAAATCAATGATATCACTGTTGCATGGAAGCGGTGTATAATAAACGGTGGAAATACCACCGTTTTTCAACCGGAGATATTCTTGTTTATCAAACATGAACACATAGTTAACCGGATTGACCAGTGTGTAGGAGTATAGCATCAGATAAGGGCTGTCATAAATAACAGAAATGTATTTTATTCCGAGTTTCTGACAATTGTTGGAGACAACTGGGAAATAATTGAAAGAAAAACAGCAATCGTAATGGGTATCTCCAATAAATTGTGTAAAAGCATCATCAAATGCAGTGCTTTCCCGTTCCTGATAATCCAGATGAAAAAACGGAACAAATTCATGTCCGGCTTGTTCCAATGTAAATTGTGTATCGACCTTTCCAAAACAAGGCCAGTCTAAAAAGAGTATTCGCATAAGATAGTTCCTTTCAAGTATTTATTTGAAATGCAAAGCGAAGCATTTGTTCCAAACGGATGGGATAGGTGTAATGAGTTTTGACTTTTTCAAATCCGTTGTGTGCTATTTCTTTGCGTTCTTTATCATGTTCCAGATAATAAGCAACCAGTTCTTTTAACTCCTCAGGACTACTATAAGCAACCAGTTCTTCATCTGGCGTAAATAATTCGGGGAGTTCCGGCTGATAATTGCTTAGAACAAATCCACCACAGCCCAGAATATCAAAGATGCGAAGCGGAAGACCGCTGCGAATAGACCGGCTGGTGGTGTTGATGTTGATCTTGCTTTCGTGAAAGATGATGGGCATCTCGGTAAGAGTCTTTGCCAGTCCCCGGTTATGTATGTGCGGAAGGATAGATGTATCACTTCCGGTATACAGATCCACATGGAAATTTCTGGATAGCAAATCAAAGGTTCTTATGCGTTCCATAGCGGTAATCTTACTTCCGATATATAGCTGTGCTAAAGTTTTGCAGTCTGTAAGAAAAGTCTCCATGGGATAGGTGTAAAAGTGATCCATATGGGATTTAAATTCTTCGATAATAGCATCCGGCAATAATTCCTCAATAAAATAATAGCCATATACTTTTAATTGTGCTTCCATGAGACCGTTCAGGTAACCGGTCAGATAGGCAGGAGGATTATTTAATCGGTCGTAAGGACATTTTTCGGTGTAAAGAGAGCCGACAAACGAAACCTGCGAAGAAAACTTTTTGAGGTCGGATGCAGAAGCATTTTGGATGACGGCCTGTTTGTCAGTAACGTTTACAGCTAACGGAAAATGAAATACATTTCCAGGATTGAGCGGTGCAATTTCTTCATATTGCATACGGTCAAACAAAAAAATCCGGTTGCAGGGATGCTGAATAGATTTCGCAAACAGTTCCATTACCGGAGAGTCTACGGACCAGCAAATATATGGGATTTTGAAAATGTTACATACATCGGAAATAATGGGGAAGAAATTGATCGTAAACACACAATCCTGTGGATGATCCATTAAAAACTGTCCGACAATCCGGGCACAATCTCCAAACAGAAAGTTTTTGTTTGTAATTTCTTCTGTAATCTGGGAAACGGTATGTCCAAGTTCTTCAAAACCTTTTATGACATCCGGTTCACAGATACTTCCGTAACGGTAAAATAAAATATTCATAGGGAATTCTCCTGTATGATAGAAAGCATTTTCTGCAATTGGTGAGGATAAGAAAAAGATGCACGTATTTTCTTATATCCGTTGATTGCGATAGTAAGCCGTTCTTTTTCGTGAGTCAGGTAATAATTACATTTTTCGATCAATTCATCCATGGTATGAAATACTTCGATTTCTTTTCCTATTTCAAAGAGTTCTTCAATTTCCGACTGATAATTCGTTAATACAAACCCACCACATCCCATGATATCCAGAACTCTTTGCGGAATGCCGGATTCGATGGATGAAAGTGTGATGTTTAAATTGATCTTGCTCAGGTAAAAAATTTTATTCATGTCTGTATAATAATTTACTCCATGGTGTACATGCACGTTTTGTAAATAATCGCTGGGACTGTTGGTATACAGGTGCACATCGAAGTGATTTCCTAAAGCATTTAGTACAGTGATACGTTCTAACTCTGCCAGTTTTCGCGGATAAAATAACAAACCGAAATAAATTGCATCACTCAGCAAAGTGGTAGAATTCCAATTTTGAATGTGACAATCCTGATAGAGAAAATCAATACAATCTTGTGGGAATTCCGGCCATGAACGGGGGGACTCCCAATGGCACATGTTTTGCATCAGATAAAGTTTGAGCTTTATCTGAAGATGTTGCGGAAACTGCTGGATAACTGTATTATAGGTATTGTTTTCATATAAACTTCCGATAAAACAAATATCATGAGAAAACTTTTTTTCATCGCTTTTTGTAATATCAAGAGCGCCGGTTCGTTCCAGATTGACTGCCAGAGGCATGTGGAAAATATGTGGAGCGTTGGCATTAATCAGGCGTTCACATTGCTTTTTGTCAAAAATAAAGGTATAATTTGTAGTATGAAAAATTGATTGCGTAAACAGTGCGGTAAGAGGAGAATCATATGTCCAGGATATGTAAGGAATATGATAGTCTGCACAGATATCCGATACCGAAGGGATGAACAGGTACGAGATTACACAGTCATATGACTGACTTGATAAATGTTTGGACAATACACTGTTTTGCTCAGAATCAGGAACATTTGGATCGAAGGCAGAACTATCTAAAATATTTACAGTATGTTCCGGCATTTTTTGTAGCGTCCACGGAATGTCAAAGATGGAATTGTGGGATGCGATAAACAGAAAATTCATAAATAATCCTCCTTGTGAGATCAGTATCGTGATCATATAAATATATTTTAACAAAAAAACAAAAAGACACAATAGTAATTTAAAAATTCGTTTCGGGAGAAAATATGCAGGACAGAACAGAATTTAAGAAAACAGAAACGTTTGCAATAGAAGAAGAACAAAGAGAAAATGAATGGCAGGAACAATATGGAACCAAAATAGGAGAAGTTGTGAGTAAAATGAATACTCTGCTTCAAATAGGAACAGAGCAAAGCCGTATGGAACTGCACAACTGGTTTCTGGATGAAACCTTTTTTGAACATTATAAACAGACAGATATTGTATCTACTATGTATGTTGTGATGCAGATTTACGAGAAGGAGCTGGCGGAAAATTATACCCCCACCATACTGGATGACAGAAATAAAGTAGAAATGCTGATGGATTATTTACAGCAGATGAAATTTATTTTGTATCGGGTTGATTTTTCTATTGATCAGGCGTCTGATCAGGAACTGATCACATTTATAAAAAATAATAAAACTTCCATTGTGACGTTGGAAACCATGATGACAACAGTTGCTATGCGCCCGATGATTTTGATGCTGAAATTGGAAAAAATCTTTGAAAAAAACATGATGTACAGGGAATTGTTCTGGTCCAGAAATTTTCTTAATGAACGTTGGAGTGGAAATCACAGAATTTTGGCTAAATTGACAGAACTATATGATAAAACAGGGCATACGGAGTATGCACTGGAATGTATGAAACAGATACCGGAACCACTTCGAATCATGTATCAGAAGAAACCGGAATGTCTGGAATTACAGGAGGCTTTATGGAAGTTTCGGTATAAAGACATGGATGCAGCAAAAGATATTTCGGATATTATGGCAAAAAATAACTTTCCAGTAGAAATACTGGAAGGTTTATTACAGTCTGAACAGATAGAGAATGAAGAATATTATCTTATTTTGGCAAATCAGTTTCTGGAAAATAAAATGATTTTCTATGCAATAAAGATTCTTGAAACAGGAGAAAAACTTGTTGGGAAAAATGAAGTGATTCGTCATTTTTTGATGGAATGTCGGAGATTGGAGCGGTAATGGAACCTATGAATGAAAAGAAGATTTGCTTTATAATGTGCGTAAATAATGATGCGTATGAACAGGAACAGATGCGGTATTTGAACCGTCTGGTTGTTCCTGAAGGATATGAGATGGATATTCTTTCCGTACGGGACGCTTTGTCTATGACTTCCGGATATAATGAAGGCATGCGGGTGAGTGATGCAAAATACAAAATATATATGCATCAGGATGTGTTTATTGTCAATGAAAATTTTATTTCTGATTTGCTGGAAGTTTTTGAGGATGAACAAGTTGGAATGGTTGGAATGGTAGGAGCACCACATTTGCCTGAAAATTGTATTATGTGGAATGGACCGCGAATCGGGAAATTATATTTCAATATGATCTACCAGTCAGGAGAAAGCGTGATTGGGGAAATAGAAGGAAGGTATCAGGAAGTGGAAGCGATTGACGGTTTACTGATGGCAACGCAATATGATGTTCCGTGGAGAGAGGATTTGTTTGATAAGTGGGATTTCTATGATATATCTCAAAGTGCAGAGTTTTTGAAAGCCGGATATAAGGTGGTTGTGCCAAATCAGATACATCCTTGGTGTATTCATGATGATGGATTTTTTGATTTAAAAAACTATTACAATGCACGAAAAGTATTTCTTAAGGAGTACAAAAGATAGTTTAAAAAATAGCTATGATCCAGGTGTCAACAGTTTAGTCCTTCGGATGGCTTTATAAACATAAATTTCGTGAATTGTAATCCGAGATTCCATTCTTTTTTTGTTCGGCAGAACACCAGTCAAAGAGTTCCTTATTTGTCAAGAGCACCGGAAATATTTGAGCAGCGTTTTCAAAGAATAAATGTGCGAACTGTTCCTATAAGGATTAGTGCAACCCAAGAACATCAAACAAGACAAGTGCCATATATATCCAGGGCTACTCATGAAAGAACGAAAGAGTAGTAAACAAACCTCGCAATTTAAGTACCTTTTACATGAAAGAAATGGTGTGGAAACAATCCTATCTGTTCTTTGCAGAAAGTATTGAACATACACCATGCCGGTACCTGCGAAAATCAGGATGAAGCACTGGTTTTGCTTCAGAAACGGTGAACTCAATGTACGCAAATTACTAAAGTACTAAGACTTCCCATACCTAAAATGGGATTCGTACCTTGAAAATTCAATATTTCAGCTAACAAAATAGTGATTTATGCCGTTGCAATCTCTGGATGAAGTGCATTACGCAGATATTCTGGTAATCTTGCCTCAAAATCAGCAGTAAAAGCAGTCAACTGCTCGTCACTGAGCTTTAAGATTGCCTGAAGGTTTGCCATTAAGGCAGTCATCAGAATCCAAGTGAGCCGAGGGTGCGGACATTTTCTTGGACTATCTAAGTGACCAATCCAAGTCTATGTCTGTACTCTATAGGACTCAAATACTCTAATGATTTTTTTATTCTTTTTTCATTATACCAATAAAGATAATCATTTAAAATACCAATAAATTCTGAGATGTTTACCTGAAAATTGCAAAGTTTAATTCTACCATCCATTTATACAGTGGAATTCTCTTCTGCACAAGTGGAGTTTAATCTTTCATATCATAAATGGTATGCTCATGTTGGCCTTCTGACAGCAGTAGAAGGAGAACTAGCATGAGCAAATATATTCCCGGTAATCAAAAACATCTTACTCTCGAAGATCGCAAATACATTGAAAAATCCCTAAACGCTGGCTGTTCTTTTAAGGACATTGCAAGATATCTTTGTAAAGATCCAACAACAATCTCAAAAGAAATCAGGCTGCACAGGCTCAGCGACTGGTATCACAAAGGCTGTTTTAACAATGCACATAACTTTTGCGTCCACAGATATCATTGCAAAAAAGTCAATGCCTGTGGCAAGATCATTCTCTGCGGTGTCAAATGTACCACCTGTCCAACCTGCAACCAGACATGTCCGGACTTTGTCAAAGAACGATGTAACCGACTCGATAAAGCACCTTATGTGTGTAATGGTTGTCCAAAAGCAATCAATCACTGCACGATTGCCCACAAATACCGCTATGATGCTATTTTTGCTGACCGTAAATACAAAGAATGTCTTTCACAGTCCAGGGCCGGTATAAACATGACCAGACACGAACTGCATCAGAAAGATATGGTCATCACGCCCCTGATTTTTCAGGGACAGTCTCCATATCAGATTATAACGAATCATCCAGAACTCGATATGTCCGTGAGGACTCTATATTCTTACCTTGATAAAGGAATCCTGTCCGCAAGAAACATAGATCTGAAACGTCAGGTAAAATTCAAACCCCGCAAAGTACACAAGTAGCTTGCCAACATGATGTCTGGAAAAAATCTCTGAACACAGTCAACTAATGCTTTTTCATCGGAATGTTTTTGTGGTATACTGGACATGACATAAATCTCCTTTGTTAAAATGGTTTCTTGTCAACTCCATTATATCAAGAGGAATAGCCATGAGCAAAACTCCACATACTCAGTATTTATGCATGTTTGCGAGGCATGGCAACCTCTTTTATCACTCCAAATTTATAGTAACAACCAGCTCCAAATGGTATAATTAAGTTGTCAAAATCAATTCACCGAGAGGAGCTGATTGTTATCTATCGTCAAGAAATTTTGAAAGACATCCGTCTTTTCACTTCACAACCAGTTGCAAAGTTTTACGATTCACTTTTTCTGAATCTCGATTTATCCTTTGTCCCTGAATTCCCTAAAACCGGACGAAAAGGCTTTTCCAATCATGCCATGATTTGTTCGTTTATCGTTATGAAATGTGAAGGCTTTTCAATGATTACGGATCTTGTTGATTATCTTAACAACAACCTTCTAATCGCCCATTACTGCGGTTTTGATATTTCTGCTCCGTTGCCTTCTTACTGGACGTTTGATCGTTTTCTAAAACAGCTTGATAACGATGTACTTTCATCCATTATGAAATCCCAGGTTCTTTATCTTTCAAAACAAGGTATTGTTGATACATCTTTTATTGGTTTGGACTCTACTCCGATTGCTGCAAACACTTCACCGAATAATCCTAAATCTTTTCTATCCAACAAATTTAAGCCTGATAACCAGCCCAAACCAGATACTGATTGCAAACTTGGCGTACATACTGCTTCTAACCAAACAAACGAGAAAAAGTATGAATTCTACTGGGGTTACAAAAACCACGTCCTTGTTGACTGTATTTCAGGTCTTCCCATTTATGAACTGACCACTACCGCCAATGTCCATGATTCCACTGTTGCGCTTGATATTTTGGCTGACACACATACCTTTCTGCCGATAACCGAATGTACCTTCCTTGCTGATAAAGGCTATGATGTTAAAAATATCTATAATCAGGTACAGGAACTCTACCAAGGCGAATGTATTATTCCATTAAACAAACGATCCACCAAAAATCCAAAACTTCTTCCACAGGGAAATCCTGTCTGCGATGCTGGGCTTGCCATGTGGAAGGATGGTAAATTTTCTGATAATGGACGTACACGCCAAAAATTCTGCTGCCCACTAAAATCAAGCAAAGACGCTGATTGTCCCTGCCATCACAAAAATTTTTACAACGGCAAGAAGCATCGCGGCTGTACAAAATACATCACCATTCCCGATGATTTAAGACTCTCCGTCGACAGAGACAGCAAATATTTCAAAAGTAATTACTCTCTTCGTACAGAATGTGAAAGATACAATTCACGTTTCAAAAATACAGGGCAGGAACGTATGTGGGTAAGAAATAAATCATCTGTTACCAACTTGAATACAATTGCCCATATAAGTCTGTTAGCGGTTGCTGTTGCGGCAATCACCACCGGCACAGGGCAATCCTATCGTAAGCTTAAAGTTGTAAAGCGAATCGCATAATAAAGAGCTATTCATATCTCCCCATTTGCGTAGGTTCTGGACTTTCGTCAGCTTTGCTATGTCATAAATTCCCATTCTTTCCGATTTACAAAAGCTAACTGCCAAATCCAACTTTTAAATCAATTCGTTTTGCTCATCTCTCTCAAGAGGAACAGGTTTATGCTTTTTTATTGGCTGAAATATTGAATTTTCAAGGTTCAACACACCGTATCGGTGTGTGAAGTTTTAGTAAAGTATTTAGCCAGATTAGATTAATGTACCTTAAATTCTGAAATCAGATAAATCACACGGCGGGGATAGCAGACTTTTGGAGTGCATCAACCGGATTATGTGCTCAAAATTGTTTGTTCCGAAAAAACGATTTCTTGTAGGTACTATGTGAAATTTCAACATTCATATCATAGTTATTATGGTAAAAAAGGTTATGGATAATCAAAAAATGCCGATAACATATTTAAGGAATGTTACATATGCATGGAGGCATCATAGCGGAAGATATATAAAGGCTGCTACGTTGTCAGTAGAACAATGTAGCAGTTTTTATTGTGCACTTTATGGCAATGCCGCTAATGGATGAGAGTTTCTAATTCGCCATAGTAGTGGAAAAATACAGCCAAGACCAAAATCAAGGGTGCGCGGGTGACCAATAATCTGTAGGAAGGTGGAGGCAAATTTATGGTCTGCAGAACAGAAAACACATAAGACTATAGTTAAGGGAGAGGTCGGCTAATTAACTAATGATTAGCCCTCTATTTGGTTATGATGGAGAATAATAATGGAAAAAATCGCATTTATTATATGTTATAACAACGAATTATATATGAAAGAATGTCTTCAATATATATCATGGCTAAAGGTGCCGGAAGGCATGGAAAAGGAAATTATTGGAATAACAGACGCGGAAAGTATGGCAGCTGGTTATAATGCGGCAATGCATGAATCTGATGCAAAATATAAAGTATACCTTCATCAGGATCTTTATATCTTAAATGAAAACTTTATAGAAGATGTAATAGATTTGTTTTTGAAATATCCTGAATATGGAATGCTTGGGGTTATTGGAAGCCAATATATGATTAGTGATGCAAATTACTGGAAAGCCTGGGATGTTGGAAAATGTGATGCATATAATGGCTTAGCACAGGTTCATGTAGATCTCGAAAATAATGCAGAAATATCTGAAGTAAAAGCAATCGACGGAATGATCATGATTACGCAATATGACGTCGAATGGAGAGAAGATATTTTTGATGGATTTGATTTTTATGATGTTTCACAAAGTGAGGAGTTTCGAAAATATGGATATAAGGTGGGGGTGCCTTATCAGGAAATAAGCTGGTGCAATCATGTTTGTGGTACATCAAAATTAAAAAGATACGATGAATATCGGATGAAATTCTGCAATGAATATCAGAAATATGGATATGATTATAAAGCTAATCAGGAAATAAATGAAAAGAGAAATGGAAATTCCGAAATAGAGAAGATACTACCGCAAATAGAATGGTTGTATAATAATAAAAAACTTAGCGAAATGAATGAGGCGGTCCGTGAAGCTGCTAATATTTGTCAGTATAATACCAGATTATGTGAACTTAGGATTATAAATCAGGTGATACAGATGGAAATTACTGAGAATATTCAGAATGGATTTTATAATGAAAAGCTATCCTGCGACGAAATAATAGAGAAATATCAGGCTTTTCATTTTTTGATGTTACGTCTGGAATATGGAAAAAATGAAAAAGGAATGCAGGATATTTTAAAAGAGGTTATGGATTGTGATTTGAAAAGCGTGATACAGATCGCTGAATATACGGTATTCGATGTCAGCACAGTGGCGAAGAAGCTGGCAGGATTAGCATTACAAAAAGAAATGATTAAAAACGGAAAGATTAGGAGATATATATTGGAAAATAGTATTCAAAGCAAGGGTGAAACGGAAATTGCGTATTGTATTCCTACATACAATCATTCAGACATAATACAAGAAGTATTGCAGGCAGTAGGATATTTATATAAACAAAATAATATTGATATATATATTTATGACTCAAGTGATAATTACAAGACATACTGGATTGCAAAGCATTTTGCAGAACAGGGAATGGATAATTTGTATTATGTAAAAATTGATTCATCTATTGGGTTTGATGAAAAACTTATGATGATATTTCAAGGATATGAATTGCAGCATAAATATAAATATTTGTGGGTTGTTAAAGACAGAGTCTGTGTTTATAATGCTACGTTACAGACTGTACTTCAGGAGACACATAAAGATTATGATGCGATTTTTCTTGATGTGGCGGTAGACACTACAAAACCAGACATAAAACCTGTTTATTATGATGCAGGAGAATTTTATAAGCAGGCAGGCTGGATCGCGTCTTCTATGAATACGACATTGTATCATTATGATAAGCTGCTAAAAAATATTGATTGGAAGGAATTTAAAGAAAAATATTTCTTTGATGGGGAAAATGAATTTGATCATTTTTGTGTATTGTTTCATGCACTTGGAAAGAAAGAGAATATAAAAGTAAGATATTTGACAGGAGACAATATTCAGTTCGCAGAATCACACTTGGGTAAATCGTTGTGGATGAAAAGAGCATTTAAAACATGGGGAAAATTATGGATTAAAGTGAATGAAGCATTACCTGATTGTTATGCGCAATATAAAAAAGATGTGATCAAAAAGACAACTTCACAGCCGTGGATATTGGGATCTGTTGACATTCTGCTTTTTTTAAGAGAGAAAGCTGTTTTAACACCAGAAGTGTACAATCAATTCAAGGACAGGTGGACAGAACTATCCTATGTTCCGGTAGATGATTTTAAAAATATTGCATATGGGGAAATTCAGGAATTAAAAGCTACATGTAAGACATTCTGGAATCGTTTAAGCACGTTATTTGTTGAAGAAAAGTATCAGGATATTTGTGTTTTATATTATGTGTATGGCTGGATGAGACAATTGGACGAAGACGGAAGGTATATCATGTTGGGGGAATGTGTGAAAATATATCTTTTGGAAATGCAAAAGAATATAGAGCAGCATATTTTTTATCAGACAACAGGAATTGATGAAGTTCTGGAAAAATATATTGTTTTGAAATTTTTATTAAACCGAATAGAATATGGCATTGATATTGAAGAATGGGGAAATCTCTCCGAGTATGTGAGAAGAAATCATATTTCAAGTCAGTTTATATTGTATATGGCAAGCAGGCATTGTCAAAATCCAGATTTCGTAATAGAAAAATTTTTAAATTTAGTAGGGTAATGAGGAGAGAGATGGACGAAAAAAAAATATGTTTTATCATCTATAAAGATAAAAATGCGAAGTATAGTGATAATCTGGAGTATATCAGGTCATTAAATATTCCCGATGGAATGCAGATAGAATGTCTAAGTATTGAAGATAACGAATCAAAGTTTTCAGCATACAATGAGGGAACAGAGGCTTCGGATGCAAAATATAAAGTTTATATGGAATGCAGTACCTATATTGTGAATAAAAACTTTATTTATGATATATTGAAAATCTTTGATTGTGATAAACAAGCTACAGTTATCGGACTTGTGGGGCAAAAGGGAGTTTCAACACAGAAAGAGGAAGCAGTGATATATGGAAAACAACTGGAAGATAGATACGGTTATGGTGTTCAGATAAAAGAATATCATGATATTCGTAATTTGGCAGAAGAGGTTGATTATATAGATCAGATGCTTGTAATTACTGCAAAAGATGTAAGATGGGGAATGGATCTTTGTCAGGCACATGATCAATATCTGGTATTACAACAGATAGGTGATGTGCAGATAAAAGAAAAAATGGTAGTTGCGAGACAGACTAAGCCATGGTGTTACAAGGATACACCTGTATAATGAGAAGAGGAAAACAGAATGAAGTATACACTTTGCGTAGAGCCAAATCAAAACAGTCAGACAACTTATACGTGCCGATATAGTGATTTCCCATCATATAGTTTGTTAAGTATTGACAGGGAAAGTTATATGGTACATTCCTTGGTTGAAAATTCGGACGAAGGTTGGTGTGTGGAAGGAAAACTGGTTCATAATTTGCAGGTTGGAAGGTATTGTTCTTTTGCAGAAGACGTATTCTTTTTAATTGGACGTGGAAAGGATTATAAACGCGTATCAACTTCGGCAGCGAAAGTTTTTCATCAGTCCGGAGCGGTTGAGAAATACCAACATCGTGAAAAAGGAAGCATTATGATTGAAAATGATGTATGGGTTGGACGTAGGGCGTCTTTTATGTCGGGGGTAACGGTTCATAATGGGGCAATCGTGGCAGCTATGTCACATGTGGTAAAAGATGTACCACCGTATGCGATTGTTGGTGGCAATCCGGCAAAAGTTATCGGATATCGGTTCAGTGATGAGATCATTCATAAATTATTGACTATACAATGGTGGAATTGGACAGAAGAAAAGATACGAAAATATGCCCATTATTTTAATGATATAGAGCTATTTTGTGAACTGTTTTATGAACAGGCAAAATTAGAAGTAGAAGAGGTCATAAATCATGCAGAGAAAACGAATAAGGACAGATATCTCTTTTTAGTAGATTATAAAGATAATTATTCTGTTACCCCAGACATTGTTGATGCGTTTATACAGAAATTCAGACAGTCAGATGATAAAGAACTAATATTGTATTGGATCAACAGTGAGTCGAAGGAGGATATTGTAAATCTCGACAATTGCAGAGCGATTTCACAGACGGTAGAAAAGAAATCAGATATCAGATGTAAAATATCTCTCATGCAGGGAAATATAGAAGAAATAAAGTACATTATGCCAGATATAAAGCATCTTATTCTTAATAGGAGAAGCGAAATGATACAGGTAATGAATTATGCTGAGGTATATGGTAAAGATATTGAAATAATATCTGGTGTGGACAGTTCAATAGATTTATAGGGAATGGAGGAAATGTAATAATTTATGAATATTATTACATGAACGGATTATGAAGGTTGTTATTTTGGCGGGAGGTTTTGGAACAAGAATTTCTGAGGAATCTCAATTTAAACCAAAACCAATGATAGAAATAGGTGGAAAACCAATTTTATGGCACATTATGAAAGAGTATTCATACTATGGATATAATGATTTTATAATATGTGCAGGATATAAACAGCATGTAATCAAAGAATGGTTTGCAAATTATTTTTTGCGTAACAGTGATGTGACTTTTGATTATAGTAAGGGAACAAATGAAATGACAATTCATGAATCGAATATTGATCCTTGGAAGGTGACAATCGTAGATACTGGACTAAATACTATGACCGGAGGTCGTATAAAAAGAATTGAAAAATATGTCGGTAATAATACCTTCATGATGACATATGGTGATGGTGTATGTGATGTAGATATTGAAAAGCTGGTACAATTCCACAAAACACATGGAAAAATTGCAACGTTGACAGCGGTGATTCAGGAGCAGCAAAAAGGAATTCTTGACATTGGCGGAGATAACGCAGTTAAGTCATTCCGAGAAAAAAATCTTTCGGATGGTGCTCCAATCAATGCTGGATACATGGTATTGGAACCGGAGATTTTTCGATATATTGAGGGGGATGATACAGTATTCGAAAAGGAACCATTGGAACAGCTTGTTGAAAAAAAACAATTGATGTCATATATGCATAAGGGATTTTGGCAATGTATGGATAATGCTCGTGAAAAACTGATGTTAGATAATATGTTGAGTTCCAATTGTGCACCATGGAAAAAATGGAAGGATTAAACATGGATAAATTTTTACTTCAAGGTCGAAGGGTTTTAATAACAGGTGCAACAGGACTGATTGGATATCATCTTGCAAAAAAATTGTTAGAGTCAGATGTACATGTTGTCGCAATGGGGAGAAATGAACAAAAATTAAAACAAGTTTTTTCAGAGGAAATCCCAAACGAAAATCTGGAACTTGTTGCGTTTGATATTTCGAACCCATTACCAAATACGATTGGGAATGTTGATTATATTTTTCATGCGGCTAGTCCGATTTCAGGAATTGAAATTAGGCAGAAACCGGTTGATACAATAAAAGCGAATCTGACAGGTACACAAAATTGTCTGGAGTATTTAAGGCATCAGAAAAGCGAAAATAAAACAAATGGGAAAATGATAATATTTTCTTCTGCGACAGTGTATGGAAATGCATGTGGAAGCGACTGTATTTTTTCAGAGGAACAAACGGATCATGCAGAACAGCTTGTAGCAGCTGCAATATTTTATTCGGAATCGAAAAGAATGGTGGAAGTGCTGGCAAGAGCGTATCACATTCAATATGGTACAGACGTCGTGATTGCAAGGATGGGATATGTGTATGGGTATGCAAAATGTATGCCGGATACTGCGTTTTATGAATTTATTCAGGCTGCAATAGAGAGACATGATATTTTGTTAAATAATTCAGGGATGAGTAAAAGAGATAATATTTATGTGAAAGATGTTGTTGAAGGATTGCTGTGTATTGCAGAAAAAGGAAAATCGGGAGAAGCATATAACATTTCTTCCAATGGGGAAAGGGATAACTACAGTGCAATCGATCAAATCGCACATATGATTGCAGAGTATTCTAATGAGATTACAGGGGATAAAGATATTTCCGTAAAAACCAAAATGGGGAAAAAAGAAAGTAATCCAGGAGTAAGACTTAATAATACAAAAATAAAAAGTTTAGGATGGCAGGTGACTACAGGATTACGAGAAGGAATCAAACAGACATTGGATTTATACATGAAATAGACAAAGCGGAGGCTGGTTGAATGGCACACTGGAAAAATGAAGATGAAGCAAGAAAACAGATAAAAGATTTGGTTACAAAATATTACCATGAATTTAAAGAAAAAAAGGATGCATTCCAAGAGGGAGATCGTATTACATATGCAGCGCGTGTCTATGATGAAAAAGAAATGTGTGCGTTGACAGATGCGATGTTAGATTTTTGGCTTACAACAGGAAGATTTGCCGAGCAGTTTGAAAAGCAGTTTGCAGAGTGGATGGGGGTAAAGTATGCCCATCTGGTAAATAGTGGTTCATCGGCAAATTTGATTGCGTTTATGGTATTAACAGCACCTGAATTAGGAAAACGTCAGATTAAACGAGGGGATGAAGTTATCACAGTGGCATGTGGTTTCCCGACAACAGTGACTCCAGTGATTCAATATGGAGCGGTTCCAGTGTTTGTAGATGTGACAGTTCCACAATATAATATTGATGTCACCAGATTGGAGGAAGCCTATTCAGATAAAACAAAAGCAGTAATGATTGCACACACTTTAGGAAATCCATTTAATATTGCTGCTGTGAAGGAATTTTGTGATAAACATGATCTGTGGTTAGTGGAAGATAATTGCGACGCACTTGGAACAGAATATACAATGAACGGAGAAACCAGATATACAGGAACCTGGGGAGATATAGCTACATCAAGCTTTTATCCTCCACATCATATGACGATGGGAGAGGGAGGCTGCGTATACACAAACAATGCATTATTGCATAGACTGATTCTTTCTTTTCGTGATTGGGGACGTGATTGTATTTGTCCATCTGGGCGGGATAATTTTTGCGGGCACAGATTTGATGCACAGTATGGGGAACTTCCCAAAGGATATGATCACAAATACGTATACAGTCATTTCGGGTATAATTTAAAAGTGACAGATATGCAGGCTGCAATTGGATGTGAACAATTAAAAAAATTCTCACAGTTTATAGAGAGAAGACGGCATAACTGGGAAAGGTTGTACAGACAGCTTATAAGTGTTTCAGACAAGCTGATTCTTCCAGAACCGGAAAAAAACAGTTGCCCATCCTGGTTTGGTTTTTTAATAAGTGTCAAACCTGAAACTGGTCTGGAAAGAAATCGCATTACAAAATATTTAGAAGATCATAATATACAAACAAGGCTGTTATTCAGCGGAAATCTGATCAAACATCCATGTTTTGATCAGATCCGAGATACCGATGCATACAGAATAGCCGGGAAGTTAGAACATACAGAATTTATTATGAATCATACATTCTGGGTCGGAGTATATCCGGGAATGACAGATCAGATGATCGATTATACAGCAAAAACGATCATCGATGCATTAAAGGAATAAGGAGATTCAGGTGTGAATAAGAATAACATAAGCATCCTCGATTGTACATTACGAGATGGAGGTTTTTGCCTCGAAGATGCTGCAAAATACAATATCAAAACAAAATTGTTTTCGGATGAAGATATGAAATTTATTATCCATAAACTTGCGGCTGCCAAAATAGATTATATGGAAATAGGAGCTGTTGAATTATCGGATAATGATAAGACAATTTATGGAATAAAACATAAAATAGAGGATTTTTCTGACTTTATCATAGCATCAGAAAAGGCTAATTTGAATCAGGCTGTTTTCTTCAGAGGACCAGATACACCAATAGAAAAAGTTCCAGATTGGAAAAAGGGAATTTGTTCGATTGTTCGATTGTGTGTCCGATATTCTGAGATAAAAAAATCTATTGAATACTGCAAACAATTAAGGGAAAAAGGTTATCAGGTTTCCATTCAGCCTATGGTAACAGTGCGATATACAAGGGAACAGTTGAAGTATATATTTGAAGCGGCAAATGAGATGGAGGCTTTTGCAGTATACTTTGTAGATAGCTATGGGTATCTTACAAAAGCAGAAGTATTAGAATATTTTACGCTGTTTGATAATAATTTAAAGGAAAATATCAGAGTAGGTTTCCATGGACATAATAATATGGCAAGTGCATTTGCAAATGCTCAGGCTCTGGCGGAATTGGAAACAACCAGAAAAATTATTATTGATTCTTGTGTTATGGGAATGGGGCAGGGTGCAGGAAATTTGCAGACTGAGCTATTCTCAGCATATTTGAACCAATATGAAGCCCGATATGATTTTGACGAAATCTTAGACATATGTGATTATATAGAACAGATAAAAGGATTTGATCTATGGGGATATTCGGTTGATCGTTTATTGCCGGCAATTCATAAAGTCGCTTATAAATACTCATTTGCGCTACACCATCAATATGGGGTGAAATTCAGAGATATTAATAAGATGCTTAAGAGAATTCCAGAAGAAATGAGACATCGATATACCCCAGAGAATGTAAAAAAACTGATGCAGATGAATGATTATAAATTTTGACAGAGAGTGTTATGAATGTAGCAGAATATGTAGTTGATGTGTTAATAAAAAATGAAGTTACGGATGCGTTTGGAATACCAGGTGGCGTAATTTTGGATCTTTTGTATGCAATGGAAGACCGAAAACAATCGCTATGTCCGCACTTAAATTATAATGAACAGGCATCCGGATTTGCTGCATCTGGTTATGCGCAGGTTAAAGACAGTATTGGGGTGGCGTACGCCACAAGAGGTCCGGGTTTTACAAATCTGGTGACAGCAATGGCGGATGCCTATCAGGAGTCCATTCCGGTGGTTTTTATCACTTCTCATGCGGCAATTACTAAAAATTGTGAAATACGCACGGAGTATGATCAGGAAATAGATACCAGACGAATCGCAGACAGTATATGTAAAGGTGTATACAGAATCGACGAATTAGAAGGTTGTGAAAAGGTCATAGAAAATGCCTGCAAGGAGGCGAATAGCGGAAGAAAAGGTCCTGTGTTACTGGATATTGCAAGCAGTTTATGGAAAAAAGAAATAGCACCTGAGCAAAGAAAAAATATGATAGAATCGCATCAAAGTGATTTTTATGTGAATGAAAATATACAAGAGCAATTGAAAGAAATGTTAATTCCTGCGAAACGTCCGGTTATTCTGATTGGTGAGGGCGTAAGAAAATCAAATACTATTGATATCGTGAAAGATTTTTCAGAACATTGTAATATTCCAATAATTTCAAGTCGATGTTCTGAGGATATTTTGGCAGGATTTGAAAATTATTATGGATATATTGGGAGTCATGGAATAAGATATGCAAATTTTATTCTTTCAAAAGCTGATTTTATTCTGGCACTTGGGAATAGAATGTCATTTCCGATAGAGTCGAAAAGTTTTTCTATGATTTTTAAAAGAGCGAACTGTCTCAGAGTGGAAATCGATGAAGCCGAGTTAAGCCGTGTAATCCCAAATACAGTGAATATGTGCATGGATCTGAAGGAGTTCTGGGGACATATAGATTATAGAAAGTTTCCACACAAAGATAAAGCGTGGATTGACGTATGTAATATATTAAGAGATAAATTATATGCGTGTGATGTAGATTTACCAATTAAAACACTTGGAAATTGGATGAAAAATCTTAATGGAAGGATTTCCATGGTTTGTGACGTGGGTAATAATGAATTTTGGGTATCAAGAGCATATGTTTATTCTGGAGTAAAGAACAGGATATTGTATTCAAGAGCATTTGGCACTTTAGGAAATGCCTTACCAAAAGCAATTGGAGTATATTATGCAACACGTTGTCCTGTAGTATGTTTTACCGGAGATCAGGGAATGCAGATGAATATTCAGGAATTGCAATATATTGCAAAATTTAAAATTCCGATCCTGATTGTTCTGATCAACAATACTGTCTCTGGCATGATACGAACACACGAAAATATGAAATATGGAGACAGATATATTCATACAGAAAAAGAAAATGGGTATGGGGTTCCTGATTTTGAAAAAATAGCGTCAGCGTACGGAATTTTATATGAGAACAAACTTAAAGGGTTTCAAAATATTGATCAGCCAATAATTATGGAATATCAAATTTCAAAACAATACGATCTTGAACTGAAACTACCAAGAGGGAACGAGTGCCAGAATATGGCCCCTGTATTAGCTGCTGAAGAATATGAATACTTTAATCAATTGTAAATGGGGGATAATATGTATATAGAAAAAATAAATAGTCCGGAAGATTTGAAAAAATTAAATATGGATGAATGCGAAATATTAGCTGAAGAAATAAGAAAAGCATTATTAAAAAAAGCTTCTTTGCAAGGTGGGCATTTGGCATCAAATCTGGGGGTTGTTGAATTGACAATGGGCATTCATTATGTATTTGATGTGCCAAAGGATAAAGTTATATTTGATGTTTCACATCAATGTTATACACATAAAATTCTAACAGGGAGAAATCATGCATTTATTGATCCGGATCAATATAAAAGTGTGAATGGATATACAAATCCAAAAGAGAGTGAATATGATTGCTTCAGAGTTGGACATACGGCAACTTCTCTCAGCCTTGCATGTGGAATGGCAAAAGCGAGAGACCTAAACGGAAAAAAAGAAAATATTATTGCCGTTATTGGAGATGGATCATTAAGTGGTGGTGAGGCTTTGGAAGGACTGGATTTTGGAGGAGCGGATATAAAGGGAAATTTGATTATTATAGTTAATGATAATCAGATGTCTATTGCAGAAGATCATGGGGGAATTTACAGAAATTTAAAAGAATTAAGGGAAAACAACGGTAATGCACAGAACAATTTATTTAGGGCATTTGGATATGATTATCGGTTTGTCAAAAATGGAAATGATTTAAGAGAAGTTATCACAGCGTTAAAGGAAGTCAAAAATATTGGCCATCCTGTAGTTGTACATGTTTGTACTATAAAAGGAAAAGGGTATGGGTACGCAGAGACGCATAAGGAAAAGACACATTGGGTAAGACCTTTTGAAATAGAAACTGGGGAGGAAAAGAATCCATTTAATGGGGAACGTTATGACAGGATTATGAGAGACTATCTGATACAGAAAATGAAAGCGGATAAGAAAGTAACAACAATGATAGCTGCAGTTCCGGATTCATTGGCTTTTTCGCAAAAATACCGCATAGAAGCCGGTGGGCAATTTATCGATGTTGGAATTGCAGAAGAACACGCTGTTTCAATGGCCGCTGGTTTGGCAAAAAATGGATGCAAGCCGGTATTTGTAACAATGTCGACATTTTTTCAGAGAACATACGACCAGATTTCTCAAGAGTTGTGTATTAATGAAATGCCGGTTACATTATTGGTAATTAATGCCTCTGTTTATTCCGTAAATGATGTGACGCATATTGGAATATTTGATATTCCAATGATGTCTAATATTCCCAATTTGGTATATCTTGCACCTACAAATAAACAGGAGTACTTGGCGATGATGGAGTGGAGTATTGAGCAGAATCAATATCCTGTGGCAATAAGAGCACCAAGAAACGGAGTTTTTTATGCAAAAAATGATGTGGATGTAAATTACAGTGATATAAATAAATATAAAATAGTAAAATCTGGTCAGAAAATAGCAATTATTGCCCTTGGCGATTTTTTTCAAATGGGTGAAGAATTGATAATGGAAATAGAAAAGCAGTTGGGAATAAATGCAACATTAATCAATCCAAGATTTATTACAGGGTTAGATGAAGAAATGTTAGAAAAATTGGAAAAGAATCATAACATTGTAATCACGTTGGAAGATGGTATTCTTGATGGAGGATTTGGACAGAAAATTGCAAGTTTTTATGGGACTTCAGAAATGAACGTGTTTAATTATGGACTGAAAAAAGAATTTCTGGATCAGTATGATTTGAAAAAGGTGATGGAAAAAAATCATCTTCAGCCGGACTTAATTATCAATGATCTTAAAAATAGCAGGTGTATATAGAAAGAGGGCAATCATAGGATGCGGTTTTTTACAGATTTTTATAAAAATAAAAAAGTGTTGGTAACAGGGCACTCGGGATTTAAAGGGACTTGGATGTGCAAAGTTTTGGAGATGGCAGGAGCTGATGTGACAGGATATGCGCTGGAACCACCGACAAGTCCCAACCTTTTTGAGATGGCAGATTTGGAAAATAAAATGAATTCAATCGTGGGAGATATCCGGGATTTGAATCATTTGAAAAAAGTATTTGAACAGACACAGCCTGAAATTGTGATTCATATGGCGGCTCAGCCGATTGTACGGGAATCCTACAGGAATCCTGTATACACATACGAGACAAATGTGATGGGGACGGTAAATGTACTGGAGTGTATACGTATCAATTCCTGCGTAAAATCATTCATAAATGTGACTACGGACAAAGTGTATCTGAATAAAGAATGGAAGTGGGGATATCGAGAAAATGAAGAAATCAATGGATTTGATCCTTATTCGAATTCAAAGTCTTGCTCCGAATTAGTTACAAGTAGTTACATAAATTCTTTTTTTCAGGATCGGGATGTGGCAATTACTACATGCAGAGCTGGAAATGTAATTGGAGGTGGAGATTTTGCAGTTGACAGAATTGTTCCAGATTGTGTTAGAGCGGTAGAGAATAACAAGGACATTATTATTCGTAATCCATTTTCAATAAGACCATATCAGCATGTTTTGGAACCTGTAATAGCATATTTGATGATTGCAAAGGCGCAGTATGAAGATAAGAGTTTGGCCGGAAATTACAATGTGGGACCGGACGATATGGATTGCTGGACAACTGGAAATCTGGTAAATCTTTTTTGCCAGGAGTGGCAGGAGGAGACAGGACAGAAGATTAGCTGGATCAATGAGAACGATCAGAGTTTCCACGAAGCAAATTTTCTTAAATTAGACAACACGAAGATAAAAGCAACATTTAACTGGAAACCAACTTGGAATATAGAAACAAGTATAAAAAAAGTGGTAGAATGGTCAAAGTGCTATTTAGAACATGGAAATGTGGAAACTTGTATGCAAAAACAGATTGGAGAATTCCTTTTGATGCAGAAAGTAAATCGTTTTATATAAAATAAAACTATAAATGTGATAAGAAAATTTATATAAATACCGATATATATGGTAAACAGTTATAGGTATTACAAAGGAGAAAAATTATGGAGAACAGAAAAGAACAAAAGGAAGCATTGGAAACATTAGTTGAATTTAATGAGCGATTAGTAAAAAACATGCATATTATTGTAAAAGAATTATCAGGAAATCGACTGGAGGATACTGATAAATTTTTAAAAGCAATTGTTGATGCAATGAATTGGGAAATCGCGGTTATGAATGGCACAATGACCTTATTAAATGAGGGAAAACAGCGTGTGGATAAAGACACATTCAATAAGAAAGTGTTGGAGTTTGGAACTGCAATAAATAGTAAGAATGATGTGGCCATGGCTGATGCAATTACACAATTGATTCCTGAATTTGAAAATTTGGGAAATGCAGCGAAGGAAGTAATTGCTTAGTCTGTTTTGTGTGCAAGAGATATGTGTAAAACATATCTCTTGTTATTTTTATTTATGCAAGATGTGGGAAAACGGGAACATGAAAGAAAAAATGTGTTTTATTATTTGCGCAACGAATAAGACGTATCTGGATGAATGTATATATTATATAAAAAAATTAAATTGTCCGGAAAAAATAGAGGTTGAAATTGTATGTATTAATGATGCAAAATCAATGTGTGCAGGGTATAATCAGGGAATGAATCGTTCAAATGCAAAATATAAAGTATATTTGCATCAGGATGTATTTATTCAAAATCCTGATTTTATTAAAGATGTTATAAGTATTTTCAATAAGGATTCTGAGATTGGAATGATCGGTATGGTTGGAGGAATTGGAATGCCACAAAACGCCGTTACATATCTGGCCTGGAATGTGGGGTGTGTGGATACCAAAGAACCGGATGTGACGTATCGGATGATCTGTGCACCAAATCAAGTACAGAATCTGGTTGTAGATGCAATAGATGGGTTGCTTATGGCAACGCAGGTGGATATTCCCTGGAGAGAAGATTTATTTTGTGATTTCGATTTCTATGATGTGTCGCAATCTTTTGAAATGAGAAAGAATGGTTATAAAATAGTTGTCCCATATCAGGAAAAACCATGGGTAATTCATGAATGTAATTATGCAAAATTAAAGAATTATGATAAAAACAGAAAAATCTGTATAAAAGAATATGCCGAGTTTCTGACAGAGAAAGATGAATTTGAATTTGTATATCATAAAGAATGGGAAGAGTTGAGCGAGAAACTTTCAGATATTATAAAAGAGCTGATTGATAAAAAAGCTTGGGATCAGATTAGGGAATTACTTGCGGCATATCATAATAATCAAATGAAAAATTCGCAGCTTGAGATGTATACCGTTATGTTGGAACTTGCAATTGGAGATAGGGAAAATGAGAATTGCTCAACTTTTTTTGATGGTCTGGATACCGTAGATGAGATGGTTCAGAAATATTGGAAGACCCGTTTTATGTTGCAAAGAATAGAATGTGGAAAACCAGAAGCAGACTATAAAATTTTTAAAGAAAATATATGCGCAGGAGAGATTTCCTTTGATAGCATTGCATATTTGATTTTACATTTTAGCTTTGATAGATTAAAAGTTTTTGAAATAATTAAGACATGGTACTCTCAGGTTGGAAAGCGGGATGTTGTAAAAAGAATAGAGTTGATAGAGAGGAATATGAATAGACAGGGACCGATTGTGGCATATAGTAAACGAGCGGCAAAGGAGCAGTAAAAATACATATGAAAAGAATGATAGCACTATTACCTTGCCTGGAAGGTGCTGGCGGAATTAGAGTATTGCTTGATCTGTTTCAGGGAATTCAGAAAATGGGATATCAAATAAATGTCTGGTCACAGCTTGAGGGTTCATTTCGTCAGAAATTTGAAGAAATGGGCATTAACGTGCAGATTCAAAAGAACATGTTGGATGAAACTTTTACATTGAATGTGAAAGATGATGAAGACATATTCGTTAATACGCTTCAGATGTTTCCAGTTATAAAAAACATGAATGATATGGGAATGCCCAATCGCATTTATTGGTGGATACATGAACCACCTGCTTATTTTAAATTATATGAGAAGCAAATTCCACTTGATTTTTTTGACACTTTGGATATGAACATAAAAGTATATGCTGCGGGACCTTTGGTACGTGAATATCTATGGAAAAAATATCAATATTGTTCTGAAATTTTAAATATAGGAGTAAAAGAAATCTACAATAAAAAGAATACAGTAAATGTACAATGTAAAACCAGATTTTTATTACCGAGTTTTTATTTTGATTATCTGAAAGGGCAGGATCTGTTGCTAAAAGCAATTTTAAACTTACCGCAGGAGTATCTTGAAAAAACGGAATTTTATTTTGTGGGTATTGTACAGGAAGATATGATGCCCCTGTATCATATTATTCAGAAACTGGAAGCTGCATGGGGAAATGTGCATTATGTTCCGGTTATGGAACATGACGAGCTGATTACTTTTATGAATGAGATGGATTGTATCGTGGCACCGTCCAGAGAAGATGCTACGAATGCATGTATTGTGGAAGGATTGATGCTGTCGAAAGTATGTATATGTTCGGATCGAATGGGTGTGTCGTATTATTTGAAAGATGGGGAGAGTGCTTTTGTGGTGCCGTCAGGTGATGTTGAAGCTTTGACAGAACGGATCATACGGGTGATAGATAAGAAAGATGAATATGATGAGATGAAAAAAATGGGACATTATATATATAAAACAGTTTATTCGGAAGAAGTGTTTACAGAAAATGTAAAGCATATATTTGCATAACTTGATGTTACAGAATTTATAATGGAGAAAAATGATATGCGCATTTTATATTATACTTGGTATGAAAATTCACAAAGGGATATGTCAGAATCTTTGGTAAGATTGGGGTATGAAGTTGTGTGCTGTCATATTCCATTTTCGGATTACGAAGAGGATGAAAAATTTACGGAAGCACTTGAAAAAGTATTTTTCGAGCATAATTGTGATTGGTTTTTGTCGTTTGATTTTTTCCCGTTGATTGCCAGGAGTGCGGAGCGTTTGAAAAGAATATATATTTCCTGGGTTTATGATACACCGCATTTAACAGTTTTTTCTCCGGCGGTACAGAGCAATTATGTGAAATTGTTTGTGTTCGATAAAAATCAGTATGAAAGATTGAAAAAAAAGAAAAGGAATGGTCTGTTTCATATGCCATTGGCTGTGAATGTTTATCGGCTGGACAAGTTTCTTGATTCACACAATGACGAAAAAGTATATATGAACGAAATTAGTTTTGTCGGAAGTTTATATGAAAATAATATGTATCGTAAAGTGCAGTACCTTCCGGAGTATATAAAGGGATATTTGGAAGGGGTTATTTGTGCACAGCAAAAAGTATATGGATATAATTTTGTAGAAGAGGTTATAACGGAAAATGTTCAGAATGAATTGCAGAAGTATATAAAGATGAGATTAGATGAGCGTTATGGCGTTCCGGACACGCATTTATATGCAAATATGGTTAATGCGGAAATAACTGCAAGGGATCGGGAAAATTTATTAAAGGCGGCTGCCAATGTTGGAAAAGTTACTTTGTATTCTGCATCAAAGTTTTCAGAAAATAAAATAGAAGAAAAGGGAATTATTGATTATGAAAATGGAATGCCGAAAGTATTTCGAGGTTCAAAGATAAATTTGAATATTACGCTTCGGTCAATTACAAGTGGGATTCCTCTTCGGGCATTGGATATTATGGGAGCAGGAGGTTTCTTGCTTTCCAATTATCAGCCTGAGTTGGCGGAATATTTTGTTGATGGGGAGGATATGGTTCTTTTTGATAGTGCGGAAGACATGTGTTGGAAATTGGATTATTATTTGAAACATGAAGAAGAGCGAAAACGGATTGCAAAGTGCGGATACGAAAAAATAAAAAAGAATTTTTCATATGATGTACAATTGAAAAAGATCATGCATTTAGTTTCAAAATAAGAAAATAGAGGGAAACATGGATACAAAAATCTTTGTAATGACACACAAAAAGGTGGATGAAGTTGAAGATGGCTTACACTATCTGATGCAGGTGGGAAAAGCAGGAAAAGAAGATTATGGTTATTTTGGCGATGATACGGGAGATAATATCTCTTTAAAAAATCAAACATATTGTGAACTAACAGGAATTTACTGGCTGTGGAAAAATTATACGTGTGATATTATTGGAATTTGTCATTACAGAAGATTTTTTTTTAAGGATGAAAAATTGATTGATAAATCATACATAGAAGGTCTGATAGACAAATATCCGATTATCATACCGAATAGCAGTTGCGTGAAAGAGGTATCTGTTTATAAGGATTATCAGAAAAAACATTATAATAGGGATCTGGATATGTGCAGGGAGGTTATATGTGAGATTTGCCCGCAGTATACGGAGGCATTTGATTTTTGCATGCAGGGAATTCTAATGAATCCGGGAAATATGTGGATTACCAAAAAAAGTATTTTTGATCAATATTGTGAATGGCTTTTTTCCATTTTATTTGAGGTGGAAAAAAGGATAGATATAGCTTCATATGATGAATATCAAAAGCGTGTGATGGGATTTCTATCGGAACGTCTGTTTCGGGTATGGATTTACATGCAACCGGAAAAAATTACGGAGGAGAAGGTAAAACTTACAGAGATAGATGATTTAAAAAGGAAAGACAGGAAAAATCTACTTATGAAGCAGTTAATTGAATTAAAGCTTCAGGATTTTATTCCCTTTTTTAAAAGAGAGGATGAGAAAAACGGTTTGATTGAGCCTTTGCATTGTGAGGACAATTTTGAAGGAAAAATACCGGTATGGGTGGTTGTGTGGAGGGGATTAGAAAATGCCCCAGAGATGGTACGAAGATGTATAAAAAGTTTGAAGCAGCATTTATCCAGAGAGAAAGCCGTCATACGAATGATTACATTGGAAAATTGTATGAAATATGTTTCGTTTTCGCCAGAGATCATAGAAAAATATAATAAAGGATTGATCACGGATACACACTTATCGGAAGTGGTGAAAATGGAATTGCTTTATCGTTATGGGGGGATATGTTTGGAAGATACATACTGGGTGACTCAGGATATCTCTGCCACAGATTTGAAAATTAATTCTTCTAGACATAGATTTTTTCAGTTCATGACGGAGGCGGTTTGGTATTATTGGGCAACCAATGATGAATTAATAGGCAATCATTTGATGAATGATTTAATGGATATTGCAATAGAAAAAATGCCGGAGATTGATATGGAATTACAGAAAAGCGAGCTGATATCAAATATAGTATTATTTTCAGATGAAAAAATGAACAGTAAATGTTCTCGAAGGCAATTTGACAGGATAAAACAGGAGGCAAAATTCTATAAATTAAATTCAAAAGTTGAATATAGAGATACCAATCTGGTAGGAGAGAAAACGGTTTATGGGTGGTGGAAGGAAGAATTAGACAATGATGTATACGCAAAATGATATATTTGTTTTTTATGAAATTATTAATGATATTAAACCGGAAAAAGTATTGGATGTGGGTATGTTTTTGAAATCTGTGGGCAGTGTTTCAAGAAAGATTATGGATAAGAAAATTGATGAAAATATTTGGATGAAAGGAGTGGACTTTATGCCTGAAGTCCAGTTCCCGGTTTTTCAACAGATTTATGATGAAATAATTACAATACAATCATTTTTAAAACAAAGCGATAATAAAGAAAAGTATGATCTGGGAGTTTTTCTAAAAAACAGGAAAGCAGATATTGAAGGCGAAAAAGAAAAGAAAATACTGGGAAAAATGTCAGAAATATGTCATTATATTTTAATAAATGAATGTGAAATTGATAAATGGTGCAAGAAAAAAATAGAGAGTGTAATTACTGTTAAGGTAGAAGATGATGAATATTATATATCTGTTCTTAAAAGATAGAAATTTAAAAGTAGTAAATTTAATTATCGGGAGAATAAAAGATATAAATGAAATTTAAAGAAGATTTTTTCAGGAAAGAGATAAGAGAAGAATTTGAAATTACAGAGATGATGAAGCGTGCATGGGCAGCTCAGATGGAAGTTTTACAGGTGGTAATAGAAGTTTGTCAGAAAAATGGATTGCAGTATTTTGCTGATTGGGGAACTTTGCTTGGAGCTGTTCGGCATCATGGATTTATTCCATGGGATGATGATATTGATATTTGTCTAAGGAGGGAGGATTATAATCGTTTGATTCGCATATTGTCTGCGCAACTTCCGCATGGATTTGCTATGACGGGGATGTATGCCGAAACAGAACGGTTGCGATTGGCAGCTGAAGTGCCGCAAATTCGTGTAATAGCAGATGAGACAATGTGGAATTTTAATGATTATATGAAATATTTTCATGGTTTTCCCTTTCAGAGAGTGGGGATAGATATTTTTCCTTTGGATTACATACCGGTGGAACAAGAATTGGCGGAGATGCAGAAATTAATTATCAGACAGGGAATTGTTCTGTTGGAAAATTGGAATGATTTAAACAAAACAGAAGACTTGAATAATGAAATAAAAAAATTTGAAACATTATGTAATGTAAAAATTGATAAGGGAAAAGATATTAGGAATTCTATTTGGAAATTAACAGATGCGGTAGTTTCTTTGTATCACAGAGATGAGGCGGAATATCTTACAAATTATGCATTTTGGATTATAATGGATCATTATAAAATGAAAAAGGAATGGTATGATGATGTAGTCATGCTTCCGTTTGAAAATATGGAAATTGCGGCTCCGGCAATGTATCATGAGGTATTAACTGCACAATTTGGAGATTATATGGTTCCCGTAAAAGGTACTTCAGATCATAGTTATCCATTTTATGGATATATGGAGGGCGAATTGGAGAAACATATTCGTGCAACGGGATTTCATGGAAGTGTAGATGAGTTTTGTCGGGAGATTTCCGAAGGAAGATTAAGAGTGTAATATAAAAATGAATCAATGGAATAAGATATGGGCAAATAGAACAGCAGATGTTGCAATCTCAGATGATATTTTTGATATGTTCTGTAAACTGAAAAAGGCAGATGGATTTGATACGCAGGATATAAATGGATATTATGAAGCTTTTTTCGAAGAATGGAATAAGATGGAGAACCAAATAGAGAAGCTTGCCGGAAATGTTGCAAGTGTGTATGAGGTTGGTTGTGGAAGTGGAGTGAATCTGTATCTGTATCAGCAATTGAAAAAGCTGGCTATCGTTGGCGGGTGTGATTATTCGGAAGCATTGGTTCAACTGGCGGGTAGAGTAATACAGACGAAAGATTTGCAGTGTATGGAGGCGGATTGTATTTCTGCAGAGCCTAAGTATGATCTGGTGCTGGCAGATAGTGTATTTCAGTATTTTCAGAATGCAGAATATGGAATGCGTGTATTGGAAAAAATGTGGAAAAAAGCAAATAAAATAGTTGTGATTACAGAAATACATGATGAAGAGAAAAAGGAAGAACACTTAAATTTTCGCAGACAATGTGTAGAAAATTACGATGAAAAATATAAGGGGCTGGATAAAACATTTTACACGAAAGAAATGTTTCAGAAGTTTGCAGAAAAGACGGGGGCGGAGTGTCGAATTGTCAAACCGGGGAATGAACTGTATTGGAATAATAAATATGTATTTGATTGTTATTTGATTAAGTAAAGGAGAAACCGAATGCAGGCAATTATTTTGGCAGCAGGTATGGGAAAACGTCTGGGGGAGCTTACAAAAAATAATACAAAATGTATGGTGGAAGTGGATGGAGTGCGTCTGATTGAACGTGCACTTCGTATTCTGGAACGGAAAAATCTGAATCGGATCATCCTTGTAGTTGGATATCAGCATGAAAATCTGATGACTTTTGTGAACTCGTTAGGAATTCAGACGAAAATTGAATTTATCATAAATGGAGTATATGATAAAACCAATAATATCTTTTCGCTTTCACTGGCAAAAGAACAGATGATAGAGGATGATACGTTATTACTGGAGTCGGATTTGATTTTTGAAGAACGTCTGATAGATATGCTGCTGGAGGATAAGAGGGATTCTCTGGCACTGGTGGACAAGTTTGAAAGCTGGATGGATGGTACCTGTATTGTGGTGGATCAGGACGATAATATCACGGATTTCATTCCGGGCAAGTTATTACAATACCGCGAAAAAGAACAGTATTATAAAACGGTAAATATTTATAAATTTGGTGCGGATTTTTCGAAAAATGTATATGTACCGTTTCTGGAAGCGTATGCCAAAGTTATGGGAAATAATGAATACTATGAGGCGGTTATCAAATTGATCCTGTTATTGGACAAGAACACAATGAAAGCCAAACGTCTGCAGGGGGAACTGTGGTACGAAATTGATGATATACAGGATCTTGATATTGCACAGACGTTATTTATTGAAGATGATACCAAGCGTTATCGTTCTTTGATGAAACGATATGGTGGGTATTGGAGATTTCCGCATCTGCAGGATTACTGTTATCTGGTAAACCCTTATTTCCCGACCAGACGGATGCAGGAAGAAATGGAATCTAATTTTGATAGTCTAATGCGGCAGTATCCGTCAGGCATGGAGGTAAACAGCCTTTTGGCTGCAAAATGTTTTCAATTGCATGAGGAACATGTGGTATTGGGGAATGGTGCAGCGGAGTTGATCAAATGTCTGTTGGAAGAACTGCATGGAACATTGGGAGTGATCCGACCGACATTTGAAGAGTATGCCAATCGGTGGGCTTCAGAATGTGTGGTGTATGATTGCACACAGAATGATTTTACATATAATGCACAGCAGTTAATTACTTTTTTCTCTGAGCATCTAGTGGATACTCTGGTGCTGATTAATCCGGATAATCCTTCTGGATATTATATGGGACAGTCGGAGATTGCAGCCTTATTGCAATGGTGTAAAAAAGAAAATAAAATTCTGATTGTGGATGAAAGTTTTTTGGACTTCGCAGATGAAGAAAATGTGTCACTATTATCAGAACGTATTCTGAGTGAAAATCCAAATCTGTATGTGGTAAAAAGTATATCCAAATCATATGGCGTACCGGGACTTCGGCTTGGAATATTGGCAAGTGGAAATGCAGATATGATCGGATGTCTGAAGAAGAGCGTATCTATCTGGAATATTAATTCCATGGCGGAGTTTTTCATGCAGATACTGGATAAATATAAGGCAGATTATGAAAATTCCCTTCGAGAGATAAAAGCAGAGAGAGCGCGTTTTTTTGAGGCTTTGAGTCAGATTAAATCGCTGAAAGTTTATCCGTCACAGGCAAATTATTTTATGTGTGAACTTCTGGATGGGCATACCAGCGAAGAATTGGCGGGAAGGCTTTTAAAAAGAAATATTTTAATCAAAGATTTGACGGGGAAAATAAAAAACGGCAGACAATATATTCGAATTGCAATTCGCACAGGAACTGAAAACCAACGTTTAGTTGAACTGTTGAAAGAGGAAACACAGTGAAACCAATTTTATCGGTATGTATTATTACAAAAAACGAAAAAGAAAATTTAAAAAAGTGTATTACGGCTTTAAAAAAAGATTTGTTTGAAATTATAGTTGTGGATACGGGTTCTAACGACGGAACACAACAAATGCTGGAACAAATGAAAAATGTCCAGTTGGAACACTTCACCTGGTGCAATGATTTTGCCGCCGCAAAAAATTATGCCATCTCCAAAGCCTCCAACGATATGGTTATGGTCATAGACAGCGATGAATATCTCGATCAGATAGATATTCCTGCGCTGGAACAGATGATTCGGAAAAATCCGGATAAAGTAGGAAGAATAAAGCGCAGAAATACCTTTGAGCACAATGAACAGAAACCGGAAAACCGGGAGTGGATCAACCGCATCTTCTCACGAAAGAGGTTTCATTACGAAGGCAGAATTCATGAGCAGGTAGTGGCGCTGGACGGAAGTGAGGATTACGAAACCTATCAGGCACCGGTGACCATATTGCACAGTGGATACGATCTGCCGGAGAAAGAACGAAAGAAAAAAGCGAGACGTAATATTGAACTTCTGAATCAGGAACTGCAGGGGCTGATACAGTCTGTTCTGGGTGAAACAGGGCAGAAGGATTGTCTCACAAAGATCACAGATTGTATGAAAGCGAATGATTCATTGGCGGCAAAGTTTCAAGAGGATACCCGCATTCCGTATGTTTTGTATCAGTTGGGAAAAAGTTATTATATGGCTGCGGAGTATACGAAGGCATGTGCTTATTTTGACTGTGGATTGTATTTTGATCTGAATCCCAGACTGGAATATGTGATCGATATGGTAGAGACATATGGTTATGCATTACTGAATTCGGGACAGGCGGATCATGCACTGTTTCTGGAAAATGTTTATGAGGAATTTGGAAATACTGCAGATTTTAAATTCCTGATGGGACTCATTTATATGAACAATGAAATGTTTGATGCTGCAGTGGAGGAATTTAAGAAGGCGTTAAAGATGCCGGAGGGACGTGCCAGGGGAGTTAATTCTTATCTTGCCTGCTATAATATTGGTGTGATCTACGAGTGTCTGGGGCAGATGACAGAGGCCGAGCAGTATTACAACAGATGTGGGGGATATGAGCCTGCAGAGAAAAGATTAGAAAATATGAAAAAATAAATACTATTTACAAATATCCTCCCACAGACGTATAATAGAAATACGCCTAAAGGAGGATTTTTTTATTGAAAAAGCAATTATTTCATGGATCGGATCATATAATTGAAACTCCGATATATGGAGTTGGAAAAAAACACAATGATTATGGACAGGGCTTCTACTGTACCGAAGATATTGCCTTGGCAAAGGAATGGGCGGTATCGGAGGAAAAAGACGGCTATGTTAATGAATATGAGATAGAGACAAATGGCCTGCATATTTTAAATATAAATGATGGCAGCTTTACCTTGTTACACTGGATGGGGCTTTTGTTGAATAACCGCGCGTTTGTATTGGCAACACCGCTGGAAAGGGAGGCAAAACGGTATATTACCGATTGTTTTCCAGTTCCATTAGCAGGAGTGGATGTAATTATAGGATATCGTGCAGATGACAGTTATTTTTCTTATGCAAGGGATTTCATCAGCGGTGTTATATCGTACGAGCAATTAGGGAAAGCTATGCAGTTGGGAAGCCTTGGAGAGCAGTACTGCCTTAAAACGGAAAAGGCATTTCAGCATCTTAAATTTATAGCGAAAGAACACGTCCCTTCTGCCGAGTGGTATTCGAAAAAGATGTTGCGGGACCGGAATGCCAGAAACGGATATAAGGACATGGAAAAGGAAACCTATCACAGGGGGGAATTGTATATTTCCAGAATCATTGACGAGGAGATGAAAAGCGATGATTTATTCTTACGATAAAGTATATTTAAGAATTGCACAGCGTGTACTGGGCGAGATGCTTAATTATGCCGTATATGATTGTGGATATGAGTTGAACGAGTATTATCGGCTTTTTACAGAATCTTCATACAGTGAGCGTTTTTCAAAAGGAGACCCATTTGTAATTGCGGGAATGTCAGGGGCAGAGCTGGCCATTCGTGTGATGGATGTGCCGGATGACGAAATTGTTGCGCCGGGATATTATTTTGAAAAAAGCCCGGAATATTGGACCGGATGGTTGTTGGCATATTATCAATGGATGAGTGGGAAAACCTTTGCGGTGATACAAAAAGAAGTTCCAGTTGAGAAAATTCGTGATTTATATCAGCCATATCATGAGATGGATATTACGCAGGGAGTGCAAAAAGTAAGAGAGATTGCTCAGCAGAACAGGGTAGAAAGTTATCTGAAGTTGTTACGGAAAAGAGCCAGACTCAGTCAGAGCCAGCTTGCGGAGCAAACAGGGATCCCCGTCAAGACGATTCAGCAGTATGAACAACGGAGGAAAGACATTAACAAAGCACAGGCGGAGTATGTTATTAAACTTTCGCAGGTGTTGTGTTGCAAACCTCAGGAACTGATGGAGATAAATGATTGAAAAGCCTGCTTTTCATTCATTTAAGGATAGGGTATACTATATGAAAAAGGCAAAGACAGTGTTGATTGTGGAATGATCTGGTAAATATTGTCTGGTTGGTGCGCCTGAAGGGCATAGTAAGGGATACTACACCAGCATCCCAAGCGTTCCCGCCACAATCAGTACCAGCCCCCCGGCTTCTTTTTTCCCCAGTTTCTCATGAAATACAAGATAAGAAAACAGAATGGTAACCAGAATACTCAGCTTGTCGATCGGCACAACGACACTTGCCAGACCATCCTGCAGCGCACGGTAATAGCACAGCCAGGAAGCACCGGTGGCAAGTCCGGACAGGCAGATAAAGCCAAGTTCCCTGTGATCGATTGTGCGCACACTGTCCTGCTTTTTCGTGACAAACACGACAATCCATGCCATGATCAGCACAACGATGGTACGGATGGCTGTTCCCAGATTGGAATCAATGTTTTCAATGCCGACTTTTCCCAGAATAGAAGTCAGGCTGGCAAAGACGGCAGAGCCAAGCGCGTAGAAGAACCAGCTCCAGCCTTTTTTCCCGGAAGTCTCAGAAGAGGTTTCCTTTTTCGTGATCATCAGGTAGGTTCCCGCGCCGATCAGCACCACGCACAGAAGTTTCAGTGGGCTGATGCTCTCATGCAGGAAGAGAAAAGCGAGAAGAATGGAGAGGATGGCACTCGATTTATCGACCGGGACCACCTTATCCACATCTCCGATCTGCAGTGCACGGAAGTAGCACAGCCAGGAAGCACCGGTGGCAAGTCCGGACAGGATCAGAAATGTCCAGGTTTTGGCAGAAACACTTCCGATGCCGTGTTGTGCCCCAACCAGAAATACCATGATCCATGAAAAAATAAGTACAATAATGGTACGGATCGCCGTAGCTGTATTGGAATCGGTATTTTTGATACCGCATTTCGCCAGTATGGAAGTCAGTCCGGCGAACAGAGCTGACCCAAATGCAAATAGAATCCACATATGCAATTTCCTCCCTGGGACAAGCGTAAAATGTTTTGGGGCATTTGTCAAAACTTTTTTCTTGTGATATGATAATTTTATCTTTTTCAGAGGTGACAGAATGTTTGAAAAAAAACAGATCATATACAGTGAAACACAGGGAGTCTGTCAGGTAGAAAATATTGTTTCGCTCTCCGCATCACGCAGGGAGCGAAAAATTCCGTACTATGTGCTGCGCCCGGTATTCGACAAATCCAGAGTATCTTATATTCCGGTAGAAAACCATCAGGTAAAACTGCGGGAATTGTTTACCAGGGAAGAGGCAGAGGCACTTCAGGGAACGGAAGAAATGAAAAAAGACGAAAAACTGAGACAGGCCGTGGAGTATGTATTAGGAAAAAAGGAGGGATAGGATGGCACAGCAGCAGCCACAGCAGGCAATACATAAATTTGTACTTGGAAATAAAGAACTTGAAGGAAAGACAGCGGAATTCCAGTATGACAAAGGCTGGTACAGCATTACGGATATTGTAGGGGAGGAACGCAACGTAATCTACAAATCCCGCAATGCGCAGGAAGCCTATATGAAATGGAACGTATATATCGGCCGCAAAAAAGAGAGACCGTTATCCGGCAAAAACAGCGATGCGGATCATGGAAGCCGTGCGGATGGAAACAGAGCAAACGATTCCCGTGAGCATCGGAGCCGTGATTTCCGCGAAAAGCGTGACATGACAGATCGGCGTGGAAATAACCGGGGACGTCATTGACATATAAAAACAGCACCGGGCAGGTGAAGACCGCGGTGCTGTTTTTGTTTAAAAAGTGAGCGGAGAGCATGGGATTCGAACCCACGTTGCGTCTATTCGACGCAAACCGCATTTCGAGTGCGGCACCTTCGACCTCTCGGACAACTCTCCCTTGAAATTCATCTCCGATGAATTTCCTACGTACATCGCTTCCACGGAGCGGAACTTTCATGCGATGTGCTCCTTGAGGTATAGCGTAAGCTATATCTCCTACGTACATCGCTTCCGCGGAGCGGAACTCTCATGCGATGTGCTCCTTACATAGTATACAGAATTTACATACATTTTTCAAGTCGCTTATCTTGTGAACGGACAAAAATTATACTATAATACAAATGTGTATGTGAAAACATTTGGTACACAATAAGAGAATATGCAGGAGGAAACGTGCATGATGAAGATCGGAATGCTTACCAGCGGCGGAGACTGCCAGGCTTTAAATGCAGCCATGCGTGGTGTTGTAAAAGGACTTACTACGAATGTAGACGAACTGGAGATTTATGGATTTGAAAATGGGTACAAAGGGCTGATCTATGAACAGTACAGAATTCTTACAGCCTCGGATTTTTCCGGAATCCTTACCAGAGGTGGAACGATTCTCGGATCTTCCCGCCAGCCATTCAAACAGATGCGTGTGCCGGATGAAAACGGTCTGGACAAGGTAGAGGCCATGAAGTCCACATACCGTAAGCTCGGACTCGACTGTCTGGTTATCTTAGGTGGTAACGGTACACAGAAGACGGCCAATCTGCTTCGTGAGGAAGGACTCAATATTATACATCTTCCAAAGACCATTGACAATGATATTTACGGAACAGACGTGACATTCGGTTTTCAGAGTGCAATTAATATAGCTACAGAAACCATTGACTGTATCCATACAACAGCAGCTTCCCACAATCGCGTGTTTATCGTAGAAGTCATGGGACACAAAGTGGGATGGCTTACGTTGTATGCCGGTGTGGCAGGCGGAGCAGATATCATTCTGCTTCCGGAGATCCCATACGACATCGACAAGGTTGTAGAGGCCATTCACAAGCGCACCAAAGACGGAAAGGGCTTTACGATTCTTGCTGTTGCGGAGGGTGCAATCTCCAAAGAAGATGCAGAGCTTTCCAAGAAACAGTACAAGGCAAAGGTAGCATCCCGTAAGTATCCGTCGGTTTCTTATGAGATTGCAGATCAGATTCAGGAGAAGTGTGGTGTGGAAGTCCGGGTGGCAGTTCCGGGTCATACACAGCGTGGAGGAAGTCCGTGCCCATACGACAGAGTATTATGTACCCGTCTTGGATCTGCCGCTGCCCAAGCAATTATGGATGGAAAATTTGGCTGCATGATTGCCATGATCAACAACAAGACCAAATGTGTGCCGCTTGGAGAGGTGGCAGGCAAGTTAAAGACGGTTGATCCGGACAGTCAGATGATTCAGGAGGCAAAACGGATCGGTATCAGTTTTGGAGATTAAATTTCCTGATATCCGGCAAAAAGGAGAAGAAAAATGTCTTACACGGCTTTATACCGTAAGTTCCGTCCGCAGGAATTCGAAGATGTCAAAGGACAGGAACACATTGTTACAACATTAAAGAACCAGATCAAAGCCGATCGCATAGGACATGCTTATTTGTTTTGCGGTACCCGGGGTACCGGAAAGACGACAGTTGCAAAGATTTTTGCAAAAGCAGTAAATTGTGAACACCCGGTAGACGGAAGTCCCTGTGGAAAATGCCCTGCATGTCAGGGCATTGCCGCCGGGACTTCTATGAATGTCATAGAGATTGATGCGGCATCGAACAACGGCGTGGACAATATCCGGCAGATCCGGGAAGAAGTATCTTACCGCCCGACAGAGGGAAAATACAAGGTTTACATTATTGATGAGGTGCATATGCTGTCGGCAGGCGCATTCAACGCGCTGCTCAAGACGCTGGAGGAGCCGCCGGCATATGTGATTTTTATTCTTGCGACAACGGAAGCACACAAGATCCCGATTACGATTCTGTCCCGCTGCCAGAGATATGATTTTCACCGGATTTCCATTGATACCATTACCGATCGTCTGGCAGAACTGATGCGTACCGAACAGGTGGATGTCGAGGAGCGCGCACTGCGTTATGTGGCAAAAGCCGGGGACGGTTCAATGCGTGATGCGCTGAGTCTGCTCGACCAGTGTATTGCCTTTCATTTGGGAGAAAAACTCACCTATGAAAATGTGTTGGAAGTGCTCGGCGCAGTGGATACGGAAGTGTTTTCCGCGCTGTTGCGCCAGGTGCTGGCAAAAGATGTGACCGGTGCCATCCGGACGGTGGATCATTTGGTGGATCAGGGACGGGAACTGGGACAGATGGTGAACGATTTTACCTGGTACATGAGAAATCTTTTGCTCATCCAGAGTGCGGATGACATGGAGGAAGTGCTGGATATGTCGGCAGATCATCTGGCAGCCCTGAAAGAAGAGGCACAGATGGTGGAGCCGGAAACACTGATCCGGTATATCCGGATTTTCTCGGAACTGTCCAGCCAGATCCGGTATGCGGCACAGAAGCGCATCCTGCTGGAGATTGCAATTATCAAGCTTTGCCGTCCGCAGATGGAAAAAGATCTGTCGGCACTCAATGAGCGTATGGATGATATGGAGCAGAAATTAGAAAGTGGGGCATTTGTTTCGGCGGCACCACAGAGTGCAGCAGTTCCGGCAGCAGGTGGCACGCAGGCTCCAGTGGCACAGACACCGGAGAAAACACAGCTTCCCAAAGCCATTCCGGAGGACATTAAACAGGTGATGAACAACTGGCGGTCGGTCATTTCAGAGATGGGGGGCATCACCAGACAGTATTTAAATCAGGCGGTGCCGACGCTTGGACCGGCGGGAGAACTGCTCCTGGTGTTTGACGATGCCAACGCTTTTTCCTATCTAAGCGACAATAAGGCAGGGTGTATTGATCATTTGAAAGAAATGATTGCGCAGCGGTGTGCAAAGCAGGTGGAAGTGCAGCTCCGCTTAAATGAAGGAGGACGCAGCGCAGCCAATACGGTACCGGATTTGCGGCAATTAATCAATTTTGATATTGAGGAAGAGAACTTCTAATGGTATGATAATACAAGATTCGTAAATAACTGAAATTAGAAAGCAGGAGGACCCCACATGGCAAAAAGAGGTGGATTCCCTGGCGGTATGCCGGGAAATATGGCAAATATTATGAAGCAGGCGCAGAAGATGCAAAAGCAGATGGAAGAAGCGCAGAAGAACTTAGAGGAGCAGGAAGTGACAGCCACAGCAGGCGGTGGAGCGGTGGAAGTGACCGTTTCCGGCAAGCATGAGGTGACAAAGGTAAAACTTGCAGAGGAAGTCGTAGATCCGGATGATATTGAGATGCTTGAGGATCTCATCATGGCAGCAACCAACGAGGCAATGCGTAAAATCGATGAAGCTTCCCAGCAGTCCATGTCACAGATTACCGGTGCATTGGGCGGAGGACTTCCGTTCTAAATATGGATTATTACAGTCATGAGATTGCGAAATTGATTGAGGAATTGTCTGCACTTCCCGGAATCGGAGCCAAATCTGCGCAGCGGCTGGCATTTCATATTTTAAATATGCCGCAGGACCACGTGGATGCACTGGCCTCGGCGATTGTTTCGGCAAAGAAAAACGTAAAATACTGTAAGTGCTGTTTTAACCTGACAGATCAGGAAATCTGTCCGATCTGCAGTGATACTTCCAGAGACCACAAGACGATTATGGTAGTGGAGAATACCCGTGATCTGGTTGCATATGAAAAGACCGGAAAATACAATGGAGTCTATCATGTGCTGCACGGTGCTATTTCCCCAATGCTTGGAATCGGACCGAACGATATCCGCTTAAAAGAACTCATGGTTCGTCTGGAGCAGGATGTGGATGAAGTGATTATTGCTACAAATTCCAGCTTAGAAGGCGAGACGACAGCCATGTATATCAGTAAACTGATCAAACCGACCGGGATTAAAGTGACACGGATTGCCAGTGGAGTACCGGTTGGCGGAGATCTGGAATATATTGACGAAGTGACTCTCCTGCGGGCATTGCAGGGAAGAACGGAATTATAATACACCACCATTTTAAGAGGAGGAAAGAATAAATAATGAATAATTTAGAATTGGAAAAACTTGCGAATGAAATCCGCAAGAGCATTGTAACTGCAGTGCACAGCGCAAAATCCGGTCATCCGGGCGGATCGCTGTCTTCGGCAGATATTTTTACATATCTGTATTTCGAAGAGATGAATATTGATCCAAAGAACCCGAAGATGGAGGATCGTGACCGTTTTGTATTGTCCAAAGGACATGTAGCACCGGCTTATTATTCCACACTTGCAGAGCGCGGATTTTTCCCGAAGGAAGATCTTGTGACACTGCGCCATACAGGTTCGTATCTGCAGGGACATCCGGATATGAAGCATATTCCTGGCGTTGATATGTCCAGTGGATCTTTGGGGCAGGGAGTTTCTGCTGCAGTAGGTATGGCAGCAGCCGGAAAATTTGATCACAAGGACTATCGTGTATACACCCTGACCGGAGATGGTGAGATTCAGGAGGGACAGATCTGGGAGGCTGCTATGTGGGCAGGACACCGGAAGCTGGACAATCTGGTAGTGATTGTAGACAATAATAATCTGCAGATTGATGGGGAGATTGACAAAGTATGTTCTCCGTATCCGATTGATAAGAAGTTTGAGGCATTTAATTTCCACACGATCGTGATTGATGGAAATGATTTCGACCAGATCCGTGCAGCATTTGAGGAAGCGAAGAAGACCAAAGGTCAGCCGACTGCCATTATTGCAAAGACCATCAAAGGAAAGGGAGTTTCCTTTATGGAGAATGAAGCCGGATGGCATGGAAAAGCTCCGAATGACGAGCAGTACGAAATCGCTATGAAAGATCTTGAGAAAGCAGGTGAAGCATTATGTCAGAAGTAAAGAAAATTGCAACCAGAGACAGCTATGGAAATGCATTGGTAGAACTTGGAAAAGAGCATGAGAATCTCATCGTGCTCGACGCAGATCTGGCAGGTGCTACCAAAACCTGTATTTTCCAGAAAGAATTTCCGGAGCGCCATTGGGACTGCGGTATCGCAGAGTGCAACATGACAGGTATTGCTGCAGGATTATCTACCTGTGGGAAAGTTCCGTTTATCAGTTCTTTTGCAATGTTTGCAGCCGGACGTAACTACGAGCAGGTTCGCAACTCCATTGGCTATCCACATCTGAATGTAAAGATCGGAGCTACCCATGCAGGAATTTCGGTCGGAGAAGACGGAGCTACCCATCAGTGTCTGGAGGATCTGGCTCTGATGCGTGAGATTCCTGGTATGGTAGTGATCAACCCGTCGGATGATGTGGAAGCACGCGCAGCAGTACATGCAGCATATGATCATGTGGGACCGGTGTATCTTCGGTTTGGACGTCTGGCAGTGCCGGTGATCAATGACAGACCGGATTACAAGTTTGAGATCGGAAAAGGAATCGTATTAAAAGAAGGTACGGATGTAACCATTTTTGCGACAGGACTGGAAGTGTCAGAGTCCTTAGAAGCTGCAAAGATGCTGGAGAAAAATGGAATTTCTGCAGAAGTAATCAATATCCATACCATCAAGCCGATTGACGAGGAACTGGTTGTTGCATCTGCAACAAAGACGAAGAAAGTCGTAACCGTTGAGGAACATTCCGTAATCGGTGGACTTGGAAGCGCGGTAGCGGAAGTATTGTGTGAAAAGGCACCGACAAAGATGATGCGTATCGGCGTGAATGACCGGTTTGGAGAATCCGGACCGGCGGTTGAGCTGATTCATAAATACGAACTGGACGCAGAAGGAATTTACAAAAAAGTAAAGGCTTTTGCAAAATAATACAGCAAGTACAAAGGAGACTGTCGTATCGAAGGATATGGCAGTCTTTTTTTGCCTGAAGTCTGGAAATATGTCCGGTAGTGTCGTACGATTTTTTTCATGCCTGTCAGGTTTTTCCAAAATTCTACCGGATGGTGGTGATACTATATTCTGGAAAAATGGATAAGGAGGCAGGATATGATAGATATTGCAGAAGGGCCGGGACGTGACCTGAAAAATATCAGACAGATCGGAACACCGGCAGAGGGGGATCGGATTTACATAGAAAATGCGGCGTATGCCAGGGTGCATGAAGAAACTTATGAGGAGCGGAGAGTGTTTATCTTTATGGGGCATACAGAGTGCGAGCAGGGTGTATATATGACCTTTGTAGAGGCTGCCATTCCGGTAAGGGATATGGAGTTTTCACAGAATCTGCCGAGATGGGGAACACATGCGTGGTCGGATGTATTCCGTGAGATTAAGAGATCTTATGAGAATTCCATTATTGTCGGATGGGCGTTGGATTGTAAAGGATATCCACCACGCCTGACAGCAGAACTGGAAGCTATCCATAGAGAACAGTTCGGAGGAGCACATCAGGTTCTTTTCCTTATGGACAGTATGGAGGGGGAAGAATACTTTTATCTGCATAAAGGCAACCGGCTGCAGCCGAAAAACGGGTTTTATATCTATTATGCAAGGGAACTGCATGAGATACGGATCCCGGATGTGACGATTGAACTGCCGAGACGTGGAACCCGGCAGATGCTTCCGGAGATTCTGACGGAGAGCAAAAAAGAGAACGAAAAAGAAGAATGCAGCAGTTCAAAGAGCGAACGCAAACCAACGTCGTATGCGATGGCTGCCGCAATCGCGTTGCTTTTGGTTCTGGCCGGGGTCGGAATCTGGCAGCAGCGAATTCATATTCCGGGTCTGGAGCAGACCGTGGAGACGATAGGAGAAAAAATCCGCCATGTGTCACAACCGGCAGAAGTCCTGGTGGGAACTGAAAAAAATATAGTGGAAGAACCGACGGAGAGCGCAAAGAGTACGGAAACCATCAGTGAACCCATGCAGCTGATACCGATTGAAGAGGTTCCGGCGGGAGAGGTGAAAAAGGCAGAGGAAGCGGCTCCTTCCACACAGCCGGCAGAGGAGAAAGAAAAACCTGTGGCGGTAGAAAATACACAAAATTATTATGTGGTACAGCAGGGGGATACGCTGAGTGGGATCTGTAAACAGGCATACGGATCAATGAAAAAATTAAAAGAGCTTGAAAAGGCGAATGATCTGGAAGATTCGGATGATATCAGGGTTGGACAGAAATTATTACTTCCGTAACGGGGACTGCAATGCTATAATGATAGAAACGTAAGCGAAAAGGAGAAAAATCTGTGGCTGAAAAAACGGAATTTAAAACCGTAGAGACAAGTCAGGAAGACCTGGAGGAACTGGAAGAAAAAATCAGGAGACACAGGCATAAAATAGCCCGCAGAACGGCACTTGTGATCGTTACTGTTGTAGCAGCAGTGATTTTTGTAGAACTTTGGTCTGCACTTCGCACATATTCAGGATTTGAGGTGCAGGCATCGGCGGAGAGAAAGGACAGTGCGGCAACGGGATATAAGATGTTCCAGGGAAAAATACTGGAATATGATAATGACGGAATTGTGTGTCACGATACAGATGACCGGCTGATCTGGAACCAGTCTTATGAAATGACTGCGCCGGAACTTTCCGTGTGTGAACAGTATCTTGCGGTTTATGATCGTGGAGGGACATTCATTTATGTCATGTCGGAACGCGGACTGGTAAAGAAAATCGAAACGGCAACACCGATTGAACGTGTATGTGTTGCCCGTCAGGGAACGGTGGCTGTGCTGATGAAGGAGGATGATGTCTCGTATGTACGGCTTTATGATAAAAAGGGACAGGAACTTGCCAGTGGTGAATTTTATCAGGAAAAAGGAAGTTTTCCTGTAGATATTGCGCTGGCTCCGGATGCGCAGAAACTGGCAGTAGATATGCTCGATGTGACAAAGGGCAAAACCTGTTCCACGGTTACCTTCTATAACTTTGGTTCGGTTGGGCAGAATGAAATCGACAACAATGTGGGAACGTACAGTTACAAAAATACGATGATATCGGAACTGGTTTATACAGAATCCGGAAAACTTCTCGCGATCAGCGATGCCGGACTGATCTGGTTTGACGGAGCACAAAAACCTGCGCCGAAAAAACAGATAAAGTTTAAACGGGAGATACAGAGTGTCTTCTATAATAATAAATATGTCGGTATTTCATACAGCGATACCAAAAAAGAAAACAGCTGGCACATAAAAGTCTATGACATGAATGGTAAAACGGTCATGGAGAATGATACAGAGATCGCATACAACAGAATCGAGCTCCTCGATAATAATGAAATATGTGTCCGGGATGATTATAACTGTGAATTGTTTACCATACACAGCATCCGTAAATTCCGTTATACGTTTGACCGGCAGCTTTATAACGTATTGTCGGGATCGGATGGTCAGAATTATACATTGGTATTAAACGGAGAAATAGAAGAGGTACGATTACAATGAACTGGTTATTGATACTGGTTGTATTACTTGTTGCCGGAAATATTGTCTGGGGATTCTTCCGTGGTTTCCTGCGTGTGGTTTATTCAATGGCTGCCTGGATACTGATTCTGGTTTTTGTTACGTTTGCAACGCCGTATGTTGCAGACTGGATGACAGAACACACAGGCCTGGATACCAGAATTGAAAAGAATTGCAAAGAGAAATTGCAAAATGCCGTGGCAGGGGAAGAAAAAAGTACAGAAGAACAAAACACGCAGGAACAGAAAGATCTCAGCGGTCTGGGAATGAAACTGCCGGCAGACGTATGGAACCAGATAGGGGATACACATAAACTTGCGGATGGCTGGATGGAGCAAAGCGGACTGTATAATACAATTGCGTCAAAAGCATCATCCCTTGCCATGAAAGCGATTGCATTTGTTATTGTTATGCTGATTACGGTGATCGCCTTTCATCTGATTGCCACTGCGATTGATCTGGTGGCAAAACTGCCCGTAATAGGAGAAGTAAATCATATGCTTGGGGGAATTGCCGGATTGATCAAAGGACTGTTGCTGGTATGGCTGGTATTTGCGTTTGCAGCAATGGGGGCAGCGACAGAAGCCGGGAGTGTTGTGATTGATGCGGTATATCAGTCGGAAATTCTGCAATGGCTATATGAAAATAATTTAATACTGACGATTCTGCTTTCGTTTTTATGATTGAATTGTGGTTTGTAAGCACCCAGGGAACAATATCTTGTGGTGCTTATATTTTTGCAAATAAAATGTAAAGTTTTTGTTGACTTTAGGTTGTCTGCGTGATATTATATCTAAGCTGACTCGTGACGAGGACACTGATACAGGCACTGGCAGGAAGCTGAGTGATGGTTGGTGGTCATGATGATGAAAAAAGTTGTTGACAAACAATGACAAACATGATAAGATATCAGAGTTGTCGCGTTTGAGAGATAACAAAGAAAAATAAAAAAGTTGTTGACAACGACTTGGAGATATGATAAAATATACAAGCTGTTGGAAATAACAACAACGAACATTGATAACTGAACAGTGAAAAACCTTGAAAGATTTTGAGAATAATTCAAGAACGCTTCTATAAAGAAGCAACCTTAAAACAGTAAATCAGGACATTGTTTCTGATTAAAAGCCAGATTTAATTCTGGCAGGACAAAACTTTTTAACATGAGAGTTTGATCCTGGCTCAGGATGAACGCTGGCGGCGTGCTTAACACATGCA